>Ga0315540_10000018_pt1 | contig 73105 bp, 61 predicted proteins | sample SalMarSW160110MG_FD_203677 | JGI IMG/M metagenome (GOLD analysis project Ga0315540, IMG submission 203677) | Salt marsh sediment microbial communities from the Plum Island Ecosystem LTER, Massachusetts, United States - Salt Marsh Sediment SW1601-10 ...
CAAAAAAGTTAGTTCTTTAAACCCGGATTTTTATACAGTTTATGCTGATCTATCAACTTGTTATTCAAGGCTTGGAAAAACTAAAGAACTGGAAAATACAACTGAAACCCTTATGGAAGTATTTCCGCGGTATATATCCAAACATCCAGACGATTCTCGAGCACATATTTTTTATGCCACTAAGTTGGCTGAGTCAGGAAAGGCTGCAGAGGCAAAAGTTGAAGGGGCACGGGCTCTTGAATTAAGTCCCAACGATACTTTGATGCTTTATAATGTAGCCTGTTTACATTCCCGGCTTGGTGAAAAACAGAAAAGCATTGAATATCTTTCAAAAGCATTCGATAATGGATATGTTAATTATGATTGGCTCAAAAGGGATCCTGATCTGGACAATGTTAGAAATGAGCCCGCATTTATCGAATTATTGAAGGGAAAATAAATGGAAGATATGACAGGAAAAATAATTTCGCATTACAAAATTTTAGAAAAGCTTGGCGAAGGTGGAATGGGTGTCGTCTATAAGGCAGAAGATACTGATTTAAAGCGAAACGTTGCAATCAAATTCCTATCCACCACACTTTCCGGTTCAGATGAGAATAAGCAACGATTTTTCCGTGAAGCAAGATCAGCAGCTGCTCTTAACCATCCTAACATTCTTGGAATTTATGAGATCAGTGAGCAAAATAATTCACTTTTCCTGGTGATGGAATTTGTTGATGGTGTGACCCTCAAATCACATATAAATTCGCTTGGAACCGGTACCGGAATTCCTGTTCCGCAGGCACTTGAGTGGATTGAACAAATTACACAAGGATTAAAATGCGCTCACGATATGAATATTATCCATCGTGATATAAAAACCGAAAATGTAATGATTTCAAAGGACGGAAGATTAAAAATAATGGATTTCGGCCTGGCAAAACTTAAAGGTGATGCGGGTATTACAAAAACAAAAACTTCTGTCGGAACACTTTCCTATATGTCACCGGAACAAGCTCACGCAATTCCGGCAGATCACAGGTGCGATATCTGGGCACTCGGTGTTGTCTTTTATGAGATTTTAACCGGTGAGCTCCCATTTAAAGCCGAGCACGAAGCCGGACTTATTTATTTAATTTTGAATGAAGAGCCTCCCGCCCCAAGCACATTGAACAGAAAAGTACCTCAGCAAATTGATGTCTTAGTTCAAAAGATGATGCAAAAGGATAGAGAGAAAAGATTTAACAATGTTGACGAACTCTTGAAAGAGCTTAGTGCTATTAGAAGTAGTACGATTTCAAGTGCTGCACAAAATTTAAAAAAATCTATTGCTGTACTTCCCTTCGATAATATCGGCACAGAAAAGGAAAATGAATATTTTGGCGATGGACTTACTGAAGAATTAATTGTAAATCTTTCAAAGCTTAACGAGATTGACGTTGTTTCACGAACAACGTCGATGGCTTATAAAGATGCAAAGAAAGATACAAAAACTGTCGGCAGAGAATTGAATGTCCGTTACATTCTTGAAGGCAGCGTAAGAAAATTTCAGGACAATATAAGAATTACTGTCCAGCTAATCGACGTTGAAAGTGACAGGCAGCTTTGGGCAGAAGCTTACAAAGGAAAACTTGAGGATGTTTTTGACATACAGGAACAGGTTTCAAAACAGATCGTTGACGCACTGATGCTAAAGCTTTCTCCCAAGGAAAAGGTTGTTCTAACCAAACGGCCCACACTAAATGCAGACGCTTTTGATTGCTATCTAAGGGCAAGGGATCATCTCTACAGAAGGACTAAAAAAAATGTTGAATTTTCTATTCAACTTTTTCAAAAGACTATTGAACTTGACCCACGTTATGCTTCTGCTTATGCAGGTCTCGGAGAGGCTTATGCAAACCTTTTCCAGGATTATGATACCAAAGAAATATGGCTTGATAAAGCGATTGAATCCGCATTTAAAGCATTAATGTATGATCCTACACTATCTGAAGCTTATGTTGCACTTGGGTTAGCTTATTTTAACAAAAAATCAATTAGTGAAGCTATCGAGTCAACTAAAAAGGCTGTTGAACTGGATCCAACTAATTATATTGCCTATTGGATATTGGGTCGTATTTATCATACTACCGACCGGGATGCGGAAGCGGTAGATTTGCTTGAGAAAGCCATCGAGCTAAATCCTGATTTTTATACAGCATATACCGATCTGAAAATGGTTTATGCGCGTCTTGGGAAAGAAGACAAAACCAAAGAAATATTGGATAAATTACTGGTACTTGTACCAAAGTATCTTTCCAAGCATCCAGATGATTCACGTTCCCGAGTTTACTATGCTACTGATTTGGCCCAAGCCGGCAGAAATGATGAGGCAAAGGCTGAAGCAGCTAAGGCTCTTGAACTTAGCCCGGGAGATCCACTAATGTTATATAATGCCGCCTGCTGTTATGCAAGAATGAACGAAAACAAACTTGCAATAGATGCGTTGCGGAAATCCATGAACGCAGGGCTCGAGGATATTGAATGGACCAAAAGGGATCCTGATCTTGAAGGACTACATAATGATCCCGAATTTATAGAATTAATGAAAGGGAAATAATTTATTGAAATGAGAGAGGGCAAAGATGAACGAATTTAAGGGCAAAACTATTTCACATTATAAAATAATTGATCAGATTGGGCAGGGTGGAATGGGAGTGGTTTACAAGGCTAAAGACTTGAATCTTGAACGAACTGTGGCTATTAAATTTCTGCCTGCACACCTTGCATCATCAGAGGAAAATAAAAAAAGATTTTTGCTGGAAGCTAAAGCCGCAGCTTCTCTTAATCATCCGAACATAATGAGCATATATGAGATAGGCGAGCATGAGAGTTCCGTTTTTATGGTAATGGAGTTTGTGGAAGGTGAAACTTTAAAATCCTATGTCTCTAACTTGAAAACTAGCTCCGGCATCCCTTATTTAAAAGCTATAGATTGGTTAATCACAATAGCTAAAGGACTAAAAGTTGCACACGATAATAATATTATCCACCGTGATATTAAAAGCGAAAACATTATGGTATCTCCTGGTGAACAGCTCAAAATAATGGATTTTGGCTTGGCTAAATTAAAAGGTAGTTCAGGAATGACCAAAACAGGCACTTCTTTGGGTACGCTCGCTTATATGGCACCGGAACAAGCGCAGGGGCTAAGTGCTGACCAAAGGTCAGATATCTGGTCTTTGGGTGTTGTATTTTATGAAATGCTCACTGGTGAGCCTCTATTCAAAGCTGAACACGAAGCAGCGTTACTATACTTGATCGTAAATGAAGAACCTCCTCTCCCCAGTACAATGGATCTTAAAATTCCACACCAGGTTGACATGATAGTGAAAAGAATGCTGGCAAAACAACCCGATAAAAGATTCCAGGATATGGATGAGGTAATTAAAACGTTAATTGAGACAAAAGACTTAGTGAATAAAAGTAGTACAGAAACTAAATTAAAAACTATCGCTGTGCTGCCTTTCGATAATATCAGCCCTGACAAAGAAAACGATTATTTCGGTGAAGGATTGACAGGCGAACTGATTGCAAATCTTTCACGCCTAAAAAATATGAAAGTAGTATCACGTACAACAACTATGCAATATAAAGGGACACAAAAAGATATTAAAACTATCGGACGAGAACTTGATGCAAGATATATTATTGAAGGCAACGTCAGAAAATTCGGGGAAGATATTAGAATAACTGCCCAATTAATTGAAGTAGACAGCGATACTCAACTCTGGGCGGAAACCTATAAAGGGAAACTCTCTGATGTATTCGACATTCAGGAAAAAGTCTCCAAACAGATTGTTGATGCATTATTGGTAAAATTAACTCCAACGGAAAAGGTTGAATTGACAAAACGTCCAACATTAAATGCAGAAGCATTTGATTATAATCTTCGTGCAAGAAATTATTTATATAGACAATCTAAAAATAATATTCAATTCGCAATCCAGTTCTTTGACAAAGCGATTGCACTTGACTCCAGGTATGCGGAAGCTTATGCAGGACTGGCTGAAGCCTATGCGGTAAGATATGCCTATTTTGAGAGAAAAGACGTCTGGTTGGATAAAGCCCTTGAATTAAGCCTGAAAGCAATAATGTATGACTCAACTCTCGCTGAAGCATATTCAGCTTTAGGATTAGCGTATTATTATAAAGGCACTTTTGATGAGGCAATAACAGCTGTTCAAAAGGCGATTTCATTAGACCCTAATAATTTCTTTGCATACTGGGTGTTAGGACGTGTTTATTTTACCACCGATAGGGATAAGGAAGCCATAGAACCGTTGAAAAAAGTTACAGAAATTAACCCTGACTTTTATACTGCTTATATGGATTTGCGTATGGTATACGAAAAGTTAGGTGACAAAGAAAAACACGATAAAACTATTCAAAATACCTCCAAATATTACGACCATTATTTAGAACAAAACCCTGATGATGGGAGAGCAAGAATCTTTTATGCACAGCTTCTACACCTGGCTGGGAAAAATGAAGATGCCAAAAGAGAAACTAAGATGGCTCTTGAATTAAGTCCAAATGATAACGTTATGTTATACAATGCAGCCTGTGTTTATTCTAGAATGAATGAGAAGGAACTTGCTATCGATACTTTAAAGAATATTGTAGCATCAGGTTTTGAACATTACGACTGGATAAAAAGAGATCCTGATCTTGAAAATATCCGTAGCGAAAAGGATTATATAGAATTGATGAAAGATAAATAGGATTTCTTCAGAAAGATTACCCTAATTTTAGCATTTATTAATCCTGGGCAAGCGGAATCAAGAAATTAATACGTAATAATTTATTTGGGATATTGATTTTTACTTATTAAATTAAGGCCTATACTCAAAGCTCTATTTTGTAACAGAAAGACTATCCTTATACGTCAAAAAAAATAAAAATTTAGATTTACTAACCGGAGGATATATGAACATAAAGGAACAATATGGCGCTGCAATTATTGAGTTAAAAGGCAAGATTGAAGGCGGACCTTTTGCAGCAGAATTTAAGGAAACTCTTCAGAATCTTCTCAACCAGGGCAAAAAGAACATTGTAGTCGATATGTCAGATATTAAGTTTATAAATAGTAATGGCATAGGAATTCTTGTCGGAGGATATACAACTGTAAAAAATGGTGGGGGAATTCTAAAACTCTCCAACTCCAGTGATAAAGTAAGAGGTGTCCTCGCGGTTACACAGTTAAATAAAGTTTTTGAGAACTACGATTCGGCAGATACTGCTGCTAAAAGTTTTTAATTCTTAAGCTGAAACATTTAAGTAAAGAACAAAACAGGAAGTAATTCCTGTTTTGAATTATTTAACCATATCTTTTGCAGTCATAATCTCAGCTGAGGTGATTATTTTTGCACCGGCCTTTTTCATTTCATTACATGCTTTATCAACATCTCCTGTATGTTGATAAATTCCTTCAGCAGCATCTTTAATTAGATAAGTCTCAAAGCCATACTTTATTGCATCAAGGACTGTGGTTTTGACACAGTATTCTATTGTTAGTCCACAAATATAAAGCGAACCAATTTTATTTTTTCTAAGAAACTCAGCAAGATTTTCGTTGGTAGCTTCAAATGCTGAATAACCGTCATCTTTGTTTCCTGTCCCCTTTACTAATACTTTATCAAATCTGTTTTCCTGAAGATCTGGATGAAATTCAGCACCCACAGTCCCCTGCACACAATGTTTAGGCCATTTTTCAAAATGTACTGATTCAACAGGATGCCAGTCTTTTGATGCAACGACTAAATCGAATTTACCGAGTAATTTATTTATAACAGGAACGATTGTGTCACCCTTGGGACTGGCAAGAGCCCCTCCTGGACAAAAATCGTTTTGTACGTCTACTATTAATAATGCTTTCACGTTATCGCTCCCTTTTTATGTTTTTCAGTAATCTCGGTCACTATTTCATTTCTAAGATTCATTAATTTTGAACTTATTCCCACTTTATATGTATGTGGGTTCTCAAATCTCTTATGCTCATCCGGTAATTTGCTTAATCTCTCCTTTACGTACTCAGCAATTTCCAAAACTGATTTTTGTTTTAAAAGTATTTTGCCTTCTGAAAAAACTTTCGATTGAAGATTTTCTTTTTTTAACCTAGACACCTCACTACTTTTTAACGGCTGTAAGGGGTGAAAAATTCTGTCAGTTTCATTCTCCTCTTCAAGCAAAATTCCATCAGCATAAAACTTTCCGTTACCGTTATAATATCTGTATATCTTTTTCACCCCCGGCAAAGTTATCTTTTCAAGATCATCAGAAAGTTTAAGACTTGATTTATTATCAGCCATACTTAATTTATAAACCCCGTCAAGTGCAGCATCTTTTTGTCCTGTAATCAGACTCGTACCGACACCGAAAGCATCGATTGGCGCAGCCTGATCGATCAAGCTTTTGACCAGATATTCATCCAGTTGATTAGAGGCAACAATTTTTACGTATTGCAATCCTGCCTCATCGAGCATTTTCCTGCATCTTTTACTCAAGTAAGCAAGATCACCGCTATCGAGCCTGATTGCGAAGAGCTTATTCCCTTTTGCTTCCATTTCTTTTGCCACTTTTATTGCGTTAGGAATTCCGCTTTTCAAAGTATCATATGTGTCAACAAGTAAAACGCAATCCTGAGGAAATGCACTCGCAAAATTTCTGAACGCTTCTAATTCATTATCATAACTCTGCACCCACGAATGAGCCATAGTTCCAGTTGAATTTATATCATACAAATATGAACTATAAACATTGGAAGTGCTGTTTATTCCGCCGATAATAGCAGCACGGCTTCCGTGAATTGCAGCCATCCCCTGTGCACGTCTCAGCCCAAAATCTATTACGACTCTATTTCCGGCTGAATGCCTGAGTCTTGAAGCTTTTGTTGCAATTAATGACTGAAAATTCAAAACATTTAGCGACATGGATTCAATCAATTGTGTTTCAATAATGTTCCCTTCAAATCTAACTATGGGTTCACCTGAGAATACCACATCACCTTCATTAGGAGCATATATATTTCCTTTAAACTTGAAATTTCTTAAATATTCGAGAAAGTCACTTTTGAATCCGACTTTATTAAGATGATCGATTGCTTCTTCTTCAAATTTGAAAACGGAAATCATATCGAGTAGATTTTGCAATCCGGCAAAAATCGTATATCCTGAGCCAAAAGGATTTTTCCTGAAGAAGTAATCAAAACAAGCGGTTAAATCCTGCCGTCCATCAAGAAAATAGCCCTGCGCCATTGTTAATTCATAATGATCTGTAAAAAGACCAGAATATTTTTCATTTAGTACCATTAAACATTACCCTTTTGGATATAAACTAATATAAAAATAATTCAAACTATTATGAAGCTTTTCAGTTAGTTGCAGCTATTGTTTGACCGAATTTTATCAGATAAATCTATTGCACTAATGCACTGGTTTGTAATATTAGGAATGGTTCTTTTATTAAAATTTATTAAATCTTATATTATGTATCATAAGACTACACTTATTTACAAAAAAATAATTTTTAAGTGATCAATTTTGATCTTTTCGGAGAAGCAATTTGGTAACTGACGATCTTGAAGAATTACTTTTGGAAGCATACGGGCATTTAAAGCACGGCAGATTCAGGATGGCTTTAACAGCTGCCCGTAAAGTCTATCAACAAAGCCCTGAAGACTATAATGCAATAATGTGCCTTGCGTGGGCAACTCTTGAAAACGGAGATCCTTCACAGGCATTTGAATTGGCAAATTTAGCCGTTGAAATAAGTAATAATGATACAAATTCCCTGCTATACCGCGGCTATCTTTTAATGAGAATGAGTATTTTTGATGGAGCATTATCCGATTTGGATAAAGCAATATCAAGTAAAACCGATTTAGCTTCCTGGGCTTATTTAAATAAAGCAAGGACTCTTGCAGGGATGGGCAGGTTCTTTGAAGCGCTTGAAGAAATAGATAAAACAAACGGAAATGATAATGAAGAAAGAAATAAGATAATAAAAATTAAAGAATTATTAAGAATATCACTTGGTTATGGAGAAGGATTTCTAAGTGGTATGTTTCAAAAGAAAATATCCTTACTGGAAGATGCAGAGGACGCCTTCAGAGATAAAGAATATTGGTTTACATTATGGGCAGCAAGAAACATTCTATCAACATCTAAAGCAAAAAAAGATCACCCAAAAGCCAAATTGTTAGAACTGGAGTCATTGCTTGGTATGTTCCAGGTACGTATTGCATTTCAAAAAGCTAAAGAAATAGAAGACCAATTTAAAGACAATGAATACTTTCAGAATATTTACCAAAGAATACTGAAATTCTTCCCCGAAGAACAGATAATAACAAGCGTGGAAGAACCTATATATTCACCGGGTGGAAGAACTGATACTCTATTAAACGATAATAAATTTTTCAAAGTACATTATGTCAGAACCTACGATCTGATCGAAAATTTCCGCAGCGGGAGAAGGACCTATCTTTTGCAATTCAGCGAAGAGACGATTACCTATATTGGAGTAGAGATTATCTTTGAAAACCCTTTCTATAACCAGCGGGACGAAAATATAAACGGACTGGCAATCTGGTTCCTTAATGACCGAGAAGTAGGCAGACATCATTTCAACATTGAAATGAAAAAAAGCTGGAGAACTGTAGAGTTTGTGCAAAGTTGGGGGACAGATACACCCGGATTCTGGAACAGAGGTCAGGGTAGAGTCGATATTTATCTGGATAATAATATTGTTTGTTCACGATGGTTTTTAATTGGTCACTCAGAAGTTGTGAACTTTGAAGACATAGACAGACCCGAAGGTATTGAACATTATGAAAAACCACTTACTGAACAACCCCATTATGTCAAACAAACCTCCCTTACTTCACATGATAGCGAGTCTCTTGAAGATCTTCTGGCTAACCTCAACACTTTTATCGGGCTGGAGAGTGTTAAACAATCGATGCAGGACTTTGTTGCTTATCTTAAATTCATTAAAGAAAGAGAAAAGCTTGGATTAAAAACTGAAGAGAGCTTATCTGTAAATAGTATATTTTTAGGGAATCCGGGTACGGGCAAAACAACTATTGCCCGCCTTCTCGGAAAAATTTTCAAAGCTATGGGACTTTTGAAAAACGGGCACGTAATAGAAGTTGACAGAACAGGGCTCGTGGGGCAATATATAGGCGAAACAGCACAAAAAACTGAAAAGGTAATTACAGAGGCCCTGGGAGGAATACTTTTTATTGATGAAGCATATACACTTAAAAAAGCAGGTAATCAACAGGATTTTGGACAGGAAGCAATAGATGTATTATTGAAAAGGATGGAAGATTACAAAGGCGAATTTGTTGTAATCTGTGCAGGCTACCCGCAAGAAATGAACAACTTTATTAATTCAAATCCTGGATTAAAATCAAGATTTACACACTACTTTAATTTTGATGATTATAGTCCTGACGAATTAATTGAAATATTTAAACTTATTTCACGCAAGGAAGAATATGAAATAAATGGGGCAGCAATTGAACTACTGAGAAAAAACCTGACAACATTATACAGAAACCGAGACAGCTCATTCGGTAACGCCCGCCTCATAAGGAATTATTTCAATGAAGTTAAAATGCAGTTGAGTAAAAGATACTTAAAACTCAGCGAACACGAACGTTCTAAAGAAGCTATGGTGACTATCACCGAAAATGATATTAATGCTGTAGTTAGTTCCGGAACAACTAAGGAAGTAAAATTTGGAATTGATGAAGAAAGTCTTAATAAATCAGTTGCCAAACTAAAAGCTCTTACAGGCTTACATAATGTAAAAAATGAGATCTATCAGATCATCAAACTAGCCCAGTTATACATAGAACAGGGCGAAAATCTAAGAGAAAAATTTGGACAACATTTTGTATTTCTCGGAAGTCCCGGAACCGGTAAAACTACAGTTGCAAGAATTTTTTCTGAAATTTATTCCGCTCTTGGAATTTTATCTAAAGGCCATTTTATAGAAGCAGATAGATCTGCGCTCGTTTCCGGTTATGTTGGACAAACTGCTCACAAAACAACAGAAATGGTCGATAAAGCAATCGGAGGAACTCTATTAATAGATGAAGCCTACTCACTTATTAAAAAAGGCGATGGAAATGGAACAGATTTCGGCAAGGAAGCTATTGATACATTATTAAAAAGGATGGAAGATGATAAAGGAAATTTTCTGGTAATAGCTACTGGCTATACAGAAGAGATGAAGGATTTCCTGATCAGTAATCCAGGGATGAAATCAAGATTTACTAGAGAAATTATTTTTGAAGATTACACACCAGATGAGTTACTGGAAATATCAAAAAAATATGTAGAACAAAAAGGCCATATTTTTAAACCGGATATTGAATATATCCTGAAAAAATATTTCAATGAAATTTACAGAGCTCGTGACAGAAGTTTTGGAAACGCAAGACTAGTAAGAAATCTTATCGACAGAATACTTAAAAATCAATTGTTAAGGATTGCTGATCTTTCTCCTGATGAAAGGAACGAATATGTGATGAAAGAGATCAAAATAGAAGATGTGGAATCGCTGATAAAAATCAGAAAAGAAAAGGAAAAAGTCGAAATTGAAGGTAATCCGGAACTTCTTAACGAATATTTGAAAGAACTGGATGAACTAACCGGATTAAAATCAGTAAAGCAATCTGTAGAAAAACTAGTTAGTAGCCTGAAAGTCGCAAAGCTCAGAAAAGAAAGAGGACTTAAAGTAATCCCAAGAAATCTTCATTCAGTTTTCCTAGGAAATCCCGGTACCGGGAAAACAACTATCGCACGCCTTTTAAGTAAAATTTACAAAGAGATGGGAATTCTTGAAAAAGGGCACCTAATAGAAGTTGATAGAAGTGGGTTAGTTGCGGGATACCTCGGTCAAACAGCAACTAAAACTGATAGAATAATTGAAAATGCTATGGGAGGAACTCTTTTTATTGATGAGGCATATGCTCTGTCGAAAGGTGGAAATGATTTTGGGCAAGAAGCAATTGATACTCTGATAAAACGAATGGAGGATTTTGCCGGCAGATTTATTGTTATAGTTGCAGGATACACGGGGGAAATGAAAGAATTTATCGAGTCCAATCCAGGACTTCAATCAAGGTTTACAAACTTTTTTAATTTCGATGATTATACTCCGCGACAGATGCTTGAGATCGCCCTCGTTATTACTACAAAAGCAGGGTATACGCTGGATGAGGGTGCTTGGCAATTACTACTGGAAATATTTACAAAACTCTACAAGGAACGCGATAAAAACTTTGGTAATGCAAGAACTGTTAGAAATATTTTATATAAAGCTATTTCAAACCAGGAAGAAAGAATTCTCACTTTAAATAATCCAACCAATGAAGAATTAAGTACAATCGCTTTTGAAGATGTAGAAAAAATAAATTATTCCGAATTCAAATAATTTTTTGGTATTTGAAATTCTATCACTAATACTAAGAATCAGACTTTATTTCATCTTCTAAAATAAAACTCAATTTATTAATGAAGATGTTTCAACAAAGGATATTTTGTAAAGAAATGAATTTGTGAGAAATCAAAATGACCATTGATAACTTAATTGGATACCACGTACTAAATCATAATTAAGCCGCGGTATATTTTGTGCAGTTGAATTATTCTGATCATTAAAGTCGTGCAAAAACAAAAGATCGATCTGACTATATAACCAGAGAACTGAAAATGAAATTAATGAGATATTCTTCAAGCTATTCGATTCATAATACGAATCTCTGTTGCTTGCAATAACCGCAGGGTTAGTAGCTCTTACATAATCATTAAATTTACTATTTGAATCAAAGATAAAATAAATTGCTGTTACCAGTGAAACCGAGCTAAGCGTAGTAAGTATTATACCTTTAGGTTTCTCCCCAAGATAAAGATGGCCTAATCCCGGTAAGAGCAGTGAGCGAACCATAGAGTTTTTAAATTTATTAATATTTTCTTCACTACGCATTCTTATCCGAGCTGAATAAAGAGAATCAATTTGGGAATTATATTTCTCCTGTTTATTATATTCGGCAATAAAATTCTTTTTAATGCCATCAAAAAAGGTGATAATCTTGGGAGATGTTTTTGCAGAATCAAGTTCGTAGTTTTTGTCAATCTTTAGGATTGATAAAAAACTATTTCTGGCAGCCTGGTCTTCAAGTAGCGAAAACTCTGAAATACCTTTCATCCTGTAAATTTCTATCAACTGACTAGGAGCTGGATTATTAGTAAATTTTAATAAGCTGTCTGCTAAATTAATAGTTCCAGCATAATCAAAATTTTCTAGCCTTTGTTTTAGAGAATCCAGAGAACTTCCATTAGTTTGAGAAAAACCCCTGACACCTAAAAACAAAAAGGGCACAAGCAATAATATTGTTTTTCTTATCATCTAAATAATACTAGCTTCAGGATAAAAAAAGAGATCACTTTAAGTAAATTTAATAGTTGCTGCAAAAATTTAATCCTGTATCAAAGGCTTATTAGTATTTTTTAATATACTAAATCTATAATATCCTCCACAATATATTATAAACTTTTAGAGAATCAAAATTCATTTAGAGTTGTTATCTTTGGAATGGAAATTTCAAAAAATAAGATATAGTAGTCCATTTCCGTATAAAATTGCCTGACCTTTAATTCACATCTTTAGGTTTTAACTTATCCGTAGTATCAAAATTTAATTTATAATTCAAAGTATCCTTTGCTGATATAACTACCTGATCATTCACTTCACCGTATTTCGGATTTTTTATTGTAAGATTATACTCCCCCGGAAACAATGCAATCGGATTTCTAAGAGGGGTTATTCCCTTAGATTCACCGTCAATAAAAACTTCTCCCCATGTATACACATTACAATTTAGAAATCCGATAATATCATAAAAATTAAACGAAACCGACTCGATCTTGTCACCTGAAATATATATGCTTTTTTCATACGGAGGAAAAGTAGGATGCACCAATCTTAATTTATGCCTTCCTAATTTTAATTCAATATAATCTTTTAGAGGAGTTGTATCAATTTTTTTCCCATCTATATAAACGTCTGCCCACGGCTGACATTCTATAAAAAGTTTGCCTTCAGTAATTTTATTCTTACTTTCTTTTATTGCACTATTCTGTTTCGAATCATTTGACTTATCATCTACAATAGGAGTATCCGGAATTTGATTAGACTCTTTCAATTGCGGACGGCTAAAAAAATTAGATCCGTCGCTTCTAAAAAATCCATGGTTATATGCGTAAGCTGTTATGATAAGCAGTATAAGAATTATTATTGCTGCATAATGATACCTAAATGGGCTCTCGGTAAGTTTAAATTTACCCGATCTAATTGGCACATATTTTTCGCCTTCAATCCCCAAAATATCAAGAACTTCAAGAGCGGATTTTGCTCTGTCTCTCAATTTCTTTCTGAGCAAACTTTTTATCGCGGGCCTTACATCCTCTGGCAAAAAATTATAATCGAAATAATTGCTTGACTCGTTATAATTAAGAACCTTATTAACAGTATCTGAAACAGTTTCACCACCAAGTGGATTTTTGCCTGTATATAATTCATAAGCAACTATACCTGCCGAAAACAAATCAGTATGAAAAGCTTTTTCGCCGCGCAACTGTTCCGGAGACATATAACTTGGAGTTCCGACAATAGACGAATCCTGTGTAATTTTATTTTCCGTACTTACCATTGCCAGCCCAAAATCGGCAATTTTCAAACGAAAATCGTTATTTAATAAAATGTTCTCAGGTTTTATATCTCTATGAACTACATTGTTTTGATGCGCGATATTCAGTGCTTTAAGAAGTTGAATAAAAATATGTTTTTTATTTTCATCACTTAGGTTGTTCTGATTGATAACTTCGCGAAGATTCTTGCCCTCGAAATATTCAAATGATATGTAAAAATAATTCTTAAATGTTCCGAAATCGAGAACTCTTACCAAATTAGGATGATCGAGTTTCGCTAATATTTTAGCTTCCCTTTTAAATCTTTCAAGTATAGTTTTATCAGGATGGTTCTCAGTGTCCAGTGTTTTCAAAATTATTTTTTTACCTAAATAAATATGGTTGGCAAGAAAAACGCTTGAATGAGTGTCTTTCTTCAGGCAATCAATAACCTCAAATTTATCAAACAATATTTCATTTGATATATGCGTCATTCTTTACAGATTTTCGTCAATTTCCTTTAGCTTAAGTTGAACCCATCTAACTGAAACTCCGAGTGACTTTGCCGTTAGTGTTCTGTTTCCATCAAACTCTTTCAGTCTTTTCTTCAGCAAAACTTTTTCAAAATCCTTTAACGTTCTATTGAATGTAATATCATTGTGCGGGTTTTCTTCAATCACAATGTGTTCCGGTAATAATTTATTAGAATCACATAAAATTAAAGCTCTTTGTATTACATTTTCAAGTTGACGAACATTCCCCGGCCAATCATTCTCCTCCAGGGCTTTTAATGCCTGGTATGAAATCTGAATGTCTTCATCATCCGAAAATTTCTTGATAAAATGCTTGGTCAGTAAAGGAATATCTCCTCTTCGTTCTCTTAAAGGAGGAAGTTTGATCGGAAACACATTAAGCCTATAGAACAAATCTTCTCTAAATTTTCCTGACATTGCAAGTTCTTTAAGGTTCTTATTTGTAGCAGTAATGACCCTTACGTCAACCTTTATAACTTGAGTGTCGCCGAGTCTTATTATTTCTTTATTTTGTAAAACCCTTAAAAGCTTTGCCTGTAAAGCAACTGATATATCAGCTATCTCATCCAAGAAAAATGTTCCATTGTTTGCCACTTCAAAGAGGCCTTTTTTATCTGAGGTTGCGCCTGTAAATGCTCCTTTCTTGTATCCGAATAATTCGCTTTCAAGTAGGGTGTCAGGAATGGACCCGCAAAACTGAGCTAAATAGGGTTTATTAGATCGCTTGCTCAGATTATGAATAGCTTTTGCAACGATTTCCTTGCCCGTCCCACTATCGCCTAAAAGTAGCACAGTTGCATCTGTTTTAGCGACCTTATGAATAAGAGCAACCAGGTTTTTCATTGCAGGGCTTTCGCCGATTAAATCAGGAATTACTTTTTGTGATTCTATCTGGTTTTTTAGAATCAGGTTTTCATCCTGTAATTCATCTAGTTGATTGATTCTATCCATAGCTAGTGAAACAAGATTTGAGAAGAAATCAAGAAAAACCATATTATCATCTGTAAATTCTTTCCTGTTCACAACACTATCAGCAAGAATAACCCCCCATATTTTATCGTTCCTTATTATTGGAACTCCAATTATCGAGTTTATATTATGCAACTGGATACTTTTAAATTGTGAAACATTTGGATCACTCTGTACGTCGTGATAAAGGCAAGGCGATTTTTTTTCTATTACTCTTTGAAGTATTCCCGATGAAAAGACTGAAATATCTTCAATAGTTTCCTGCTGGTAATTGCGGGCAGCAACTATTGTAAATTTTTTACTAACATCATCATATTTTACTACCAGTCCCCTTTCTGCATTAATTACTTTGATAACAAGATCAAGACTATCATTAATTAGCGTGTTTTCAAAAGCTGCAGAATTTAAAGTTTTACTTATTTTATATAGAGCATCAAGCTGCTCTTTACTTATCAGCCTGACTTGTTCCATATTCTCTTTATCTCTTATATCAATCATGCCAAAAACTATTATTTGATGTTATAAAACTAATTATCAAGAACGGAATCGATATCATTATCACTTACTTTCACCAAGTCACCTAATTCAATTTCCTGAGTGGAATATCTTTGATTACTATCAGAAGTAAACGCATAAAAATTATTCGTTACAGGAACGCTGTCTAGGTCTACAACCGGATTAAAATCTTTTGAATTCGTCAACTTTATTTTTAGTGTATTCACCTATATCCTTTCCTTTGTAAGATATGTATCCCACTACAGCAGGAATATTCGAAATAGAAAACTTACCACTTTGATCAGCTATTAGTTTACTAGCCGAAGTGAATAAACAGAAATCCCTGCTATTCCAGCAAACGGCAGATTTAATGTTCCTACAATTCCCCTTACAGTTCCCAAATTATTTCGGGGACTAAGTGGACCCAGAGGATTGGATCTCGGTACCTTACCGGAAAACTATAAAATTACCTCAAAAAAGTAATAAATTTTTTTTAGAATTCGTACCTTTTATAGTGAAAAATATTCATAGTTGCGAAAATTCAATAAAATAAAGCTTTTTGTTCTAAATCTTTAGAACCTTATACAATACTGCAACTTATGAAATGTATGAAATTTTACTATCACTAGATAGAGAAAAATTTGCGCACTAACAAATTTAATGCGAAAAAAATGAGATCTAGATATACTGATGAAAATAAGAAAGGACAGCAGAAACTGTCCTTTTGGGTCATATTATGGGTTTTTTATTATTTAAGTTTTACTCATCGGGAGTAATAAACAAAAAGTGAGACTTCAACCAATTTTTGTAAAATTTCCCCTAAAATTATGATGTAATGATTTTTTAATAAAAAAAATTTCATTCAACAAATTTATGCTGAAATGCATATCTCATAATTTCAGCATTATTTTTCATATTCATCTTTTCTAGTATCCTTGCTCTGTAAGTATTTATCGTACTGACACTGAGGTACAACTCGTTAGCTATTTCTTTTCTTGCTTTACCCAGAGCAATTAATTTCATAACCTGTATCTCGCGAAAGGATAGATTTTCGTGCGGAAGCTTTCTTTCCGAAGTACCAGAATCATTAAAATAAATTTCTTTGGGATTTTTTTCTTGATGTAATATAGATTCTTTCAGTTCACTTTTTATATTTTGGTTTTTCTCCGCAATAACTTCACCTTCTGAAGAATGAACTGAAATTACTTTTTCGGTATCTATTTTCAACATAAGCATAGGAATTTTATTTCGAACGGCATCTTGATCATTTCTGATTGACCCGTTCTCATCAGACGCATTAAAATTAAGTCCAATTAGAAAAAACTTATCACTATTAACGGCACTATCGGGAACAGTCATTGTTATGCCATTTTCAATTACTAAATCTTTTCCAACAAAGTTTTTAGCATTCTGCATTTTGACACCTTCCTTAGTTAAAGTTATTTTTTAGCCTCTATATTATATATTTTTCAATGTTATTATGACCAATTCACTCACTCTATTTTTCCTGAACTAAACTGACATTATTTATTTTCATATAAATTAGTTGAACATTCAACTGATTCGAAGTCAAGTTCAATGCCAACAAATAAGCATCGATTTTAGTCAATATTGGATACAAATTTACTGGTGCCTACTAATAACAATGAAGTAATTACTTAAGCTACGAATTAAATTCGTAGCATAATTTGTAATATGAAAGTTCAAAAATCCATTTTTAAGATATATTTCTTAATTTATTTAAAGCATTATCCATTTTTAAGAGGAGCTATTATGGATCAATTTTTAAATGCAGCTGTGGAAGAAGCTAAAAAGAGCCTAAAGGAAGGTGGAATACCAATTGGATCAGTACTAGTGAAAGATGGAAAAATCATAGGTCGGGGTCACAACAAACGAGTGCAGGAAAATAATCCAATGGTTCATGCAGAAATTGACTGCCTGATAAATGCAGGAAGAATTGGAAATTATAAAGATACTGTTCTATACTCAACACTAATGCCCTGCTATTTATGTGCCGGTGCTGTTGTTCAATTCGGAATAAAGAAAGTAATTGCCGGTGAATCAAAAACATTTTTCGGTGCGGCTGAATTTATGAAACAACACAACGTAGAAGTAATAGACAGGAATAATGCTGAATGCATAAAAATGATGGCTGAATTTATTTCCCAAAAGCCTGAACTTTGGAATGAAGATATTGGAAAGTAATCTCCTTAAAATCCACAAAGTTTAAACAGGCCAATCATTAAGGAGTTTTCTGGCAATCACTATTTGTCCAAGGTGATATGCGTTGTGATCCGCAACAAGCAAAATCTCTCTTAGATAAGTATGTTCTTTAGTATGTGGAATAATTGAAGTAAGATTGATTTTTTCATTCTTAACAAGTTTCAATACTTCTTCCTGGTCATTAAGAAAGGAACTAATAGAATTGATCCAAGTCTTATCGTCAATGGAACTGGAACTTTCAGGCCAGTAGCCTTTAGGCCAATCGGGCGATTCCCACTCCGGATCGATTGAATATTTCAAAATATCCTCCTGTGCAATCCGAATATGTTCAAGGTTTTCCCACACAGAGTGAATTTGCCCAGACGGCCTCTTGTTTCTCAATTCAGGCTTTACATTTTTTAAGGCCTGATCAAAAGTTATAAAAGCTTGCCCTCCTTTCAGCAATTTCACCAGATGATTTCTTAAAATTTTATCATTCATAAATAGCACCTAAAATTAAATTAATCCGTTTTGTTTAAGAATAAATAATCCAATAGCAATTGTAAAGACAGAAAGGATCGTAGTGACCAATAAAATGTTTCCGGCAAGTTTGCTGTTCACGCCCATTGCATCTGCCATAATAAAACTAGCAATTGCTGTTGGGCACGCAAATAAAATAAAAATTATTCCCAGATCATCATTTTTAAAACCATATTGAACTGCAAAAAAAGTCGCAGCCAATGGCACTAGTATTAATTTAAGTACTGTGGAAAAGGCTGATAGTTTAATCCCCTCCTTAATATCCTCAAATCTCAAAAAACCTCCGATTCCAAGTAATGCAAGCGGCAAAGCAAGAACTGCAACATAATTCGCAGACTTTTCTAACATATCGTTCAAAGGAACCTTAAAATATGAAAACGGAAGAGCAAATATAACGCCTAGAACAAGTGGATTTCTAATAATTTCCCAGATTATTGATTTCATGTCAAGATTTTTTTCTTTTCGAACCGGAATTGTAAGGGCTATTACAGATAAAATATTATATAAAGGAACAGTAAAAGCCAGAACTATCGAAGCTTTACCTAATTTATCAAAACCAAAAACATTAGTAATAAGTGCCAGACCAACAATTGCAAAATTACCCCTGAAACTCCCTTGAATAATAACACTTCTATCATATCCATTTTTAGTAACAAAACCTGAAACCAGCCAGATTAAAAGGTAAGAGATTATAGTGCCAGCATAAACGAAAAGAATCAACTTAAAATCTAGTATAGTATCAAGATCTATTTTAGCAATTTCAATAAAAATTAAAACAGGAAGCGATACGTTAAATACAATTTTGGATGAAAGACTGACAAAATTATCATTTATCAATCCGGTTTTTCTGAGAACAAATCCAAGTGCAACAATTATAAATACAGGAAGAACCGTATTAAGAATAAAAACCAGATCTTGCATAGATAAAATTTATTTTAGTTTTGATTCTACACTTGTGATTTTATCTTCCATAGTTTGCTCTCTGTCAGTTCTTGTTCCAAAACGCAATGTAGATGAAATCCTCGGAGCTCCCATTTCGTGAACTTTTTCGTGACACTTTTTTATTGCTGAAAATACACTATCCCAATCCCCTTCAAGATTAGTCCCGTAAGCGTGAAGTCTAGTTTTCAGACCTTCTTCTTTAAATATTTTTTCACATTCAGCAATATATTTAGACACAGAAATTCCAACTTCAATTGGAATAATGCAAAAGTCAGCTATTACTTTCATAATTAAGTTTAAAATTTAAATATTAAAAATACTTTGGGGAATAAATTAACGATTTTATTCTGGGCTTACAATCCTGATGGCTTCTAGCCGGGTCATTCATAATAATTAACTTTACAACCGCAACCATTCCACATATTTTCATAAATCGCTAATCTATCATTAACTAGGTTTTCGGCATCTTTTAGACGGGAAAACTTTCTGAGAGCAAGTTCGTCCTTGTTTGTAGCTTCCTGAAAAATAAATACACTTTCACATTTTAAAACTCTCACCTTTCCATTAATTACAGTATCTTCTTCAATAAGAATTTTGCAAGAGTCTAATAGTTTTTTAAGCTCTGATTTGGAAAGAAGTAAGACTTTTTTATGCTCAAAGCTTTCTAATAATTCTTTAGTTTCCATACTTTCAAACTTATCTTGTTTCAAAAATTAATTTTAAGGTTAAAGTAAATGAAACTCATGCATTAACAAATTTCATCATTTGTTCCGGATATCTCGTTCCTATAGCTGCATCTTTCCGGAAAACCTTGTCAATATTTTCCAGTTCAACTTTAGTAAATTTTATGTCGATAGCAGCCCTGTTCTCCTGAAGATATTCGATATGTTTTGTACCCGGAATAGGAACGATATCCTCACCCTGTGCTAAAACCCAGGCAAGGGCTAACTGTGAAGGCGTTATATTCTTCGCTTTTGCCATTTCTTCAACTTTCTTTACCAGAAGGAGATTCTTTTCGAAATTCTTGCCTTGAAACCTGGGAGATAATCTCCGGTAATCATCCTGCTCAAAATCCTCAAATTTCTTAAATCTCCCGGTTAAAAAACCCCTACCAAGAGGACTGTAAGCCACAAAACCAATTTCCAGTTCTCTGACTGTATCAAAAATACCTTCTTCAGGATCTCTCGTCCACAGGGAATATTCGGTTTGTAGTGCAGTTATATGATGTTCTTTATTCGCACGCCTCATTGTCTCAGACCCTGCTTCAGAAAGTCCGAGATATCTAACCTTACCTTCTCTAACAAGTTCAGCCATTGCTCCCACGGTTTCTTCAATAGGTACATTTTTATCGACTCTATGCTGGTAATATAGGTCAATATAATCTACTCCTAATCTCTTGAGCGATTCTTCACAGGCCGACTTTACATATTCCGGCTTCCCATTTATTGATCTTTTTGCAGAGTCGCCCGTTCTCTGAATTCCAAATTTTGTTGCAATAAAAAATTTATCCCTTTTCCCTTTGATAGCTTTTCCAACAAGTATTTCATTCTTAAAAGGACCATACATATCAGCAGTATCAAGAAAATTTATTCCTTGTTCAATTGCTTGATGTATTGTTGCAATTGATTCCTTTTCATCGCTTTTTCCATAGAATTCAGACATCCCCATACAGCCTAAACCAATGGCAGAAACTTCGGGGCCGTTTTTACCTAATCTTCTCTTTTTCACAATTACCTCCATAAATAATTCAACTCAATAATTTGCATTATTGCAGATTTTACATTTTTGATGATAAATCATTCATCACACTTTTATTGCTTATCAGGAACTAATTTAATAATATTAATCACTAAAAATAAATTGAAGGGGCAATATTTCAACTCTCTAACTTTAAAACAATATATTAAACGAGTATAAAATGGATAAAACAAACATCAATATCCGTAGCTTCTACATTCTGATTTTTTTCTTCTCTCTCTCGACGTTTTCATTACCACAAACTATATTCCAAACACCTCTCAGTCCACGCAATGCAAGTTATGATATAGACGTAAAACTCAATGCCGACACCAAAATAATAGACGGATTTGAAACACTACATTGGAAAAATCTATCCAATGATAACATCAGCGAATTGAGATTTCATCTTTATCTCAATGCTTTCAAGAATACAAAATCCACTTTCATGAAGGAATCAGGAGGACAATTAAGAGGTATAAGTATTGATGAAGGTGAAACTAATGTATGGGGCTGGGTTGATGTACTTTCAATGAAAGTACAAAATGGCGTAGATTTAACGGAAAAAATTAAATTTATTCATCCGGACGATGATAATGCTGATGATAAAACCGTTATTAGCGTTCCTTTAACGAAGCCTGTCAAACCAGGAGAAACAATAAATTTGGATATAAAATTCAAATCAAAACTGCCGAAGATTTTTGCAAGAACCGGTTTTGCCGATGACTACTTTCTAGTAGGTCAATGGTTTCCAAAGATTGGAGTTTATGAATATCCCGGTATCAGGTATGCGACCAAAGGTCAGTGGAATTGTCACCAGTTTCATGCTAATTCAGAATTTTATGCTGACTTCGGGGTTTATAATGTAAATATTACACTACCACAAAAGTACATTGTAGGTGCGGTCGGAATTCAAACAGGTGAAAAGAAAAATAAAGACGGAACAAAGACTATAACATTTCACGCAGAAGATGTCATCGATTTTGCCTGGACTGCTTCGCCAATATTCAAAATAGCTAAAGCCACCTGGAAACACGTAAAAATTAAAGTGTTGCTTCAGCCTGAACATTTCGCTCAAGCTAAAAGACATACACAATCAGCTATTAATGCTTTGGAGTACTTTGACAAACATGTTGGTAAATATCCCTATCCAAACCTTACAATTGTTGATCCTCCTTTGAGAGGATTCGGTTCCGCAGGAATGGAATACCCGACATTCATTACTGCTGGTTGCTTTTGGGGTATTCCGGATGGAATAAGACTTACAGAAGATGTTGTGATTCATGAATTCGGACACAATTATTTTATGGGGATGCTTGCGTCCAACGAGTTCGAAGAAGCATTTCTGGATGAGGGATTTAATACTTATCTGGAAACAAGGATAATGGATCATTACTACGGTGTAAAAACTTCCTTTTTTAATCTTGCAGGATATCATTTCGGAGATCTGGAATCCCAAAGAGAGGATTATGTTGGAATGAATAATCCCAAAATTGCCGAAGATTTCAGACCTGCTTGGGGCTATAAAGATGGAGGGTATGGAGCTATTACTTATAGTAAAACAGCAACTTGGATGACAACACTCGATAGATTAGTCGGACGTGAAACAATGGATAAAATAATGAAAACCTATTTTGATAGATGGAGTTTTAAACATCCTTGTGCTAAAAATTTTATTGATATAGTTAATGAGATAGTTAAGAAAAAATATGGGAATAAATTCGGTGATAATATGAACTGGTTCTTTCAACAGGTCTTGTATGGATCGGATATCTGCGATTATAAACTGGCAAACATTTCTGTAAAAAAAATAACTTCACCAAAAGGTGTCTATGACAGTGCTTCTACAAAACTTTTCTATAGATATCATTCCCGTAACGGTAATGATATCTATCATTCAAAGGTAACGGTTTACAGGTTAGGTGAAATAATTATGCCTGTGGATGTGCTTGTCCATTTTGATAACGGAAAAGATACATTAGCCACTTGGAATGGCAAAGACAGGACTTTTGATGTTGAATTCGATAAGCCTGAAAAAGTTTTGTGGGCTAAAGTCGATCCTAAAAATAAATTGCAGATTGATGTAAACTTAAACAATAACAGTTTTACAACGGAACCCGGAAGTGTGTCAAAAAAGAAATATATCACGAAATTTATTTTCTGGGTTGAAAATTTAATAACTTCCTTTTCAATGATTTTTTAACAGGCACAAAAAATGAAAATTATAAATTCTTATACAACAGGATTAAAAGCAGCATTAAATACAAAAAAACTCATAACAACTATTTATATTATAACTTTTTTAATGGCATTAGTGCTTGCGATACCGTTTGGTAACACAATACAGAAGGAAGCCGGCAACTCTATGGCTTTTAGCTCTTTATTAAAAGACTTCGATTATACTGTTTATCAGGATTTTATGCATCATTCGGCAAAAGCAATTCAGCCTTACATTTCGACTGCAATCTGGATGGGGATATTCTACTTATTGTTTACCATTTTCTTTGAAGGAGGTATACTAACGGTATTGAAGAGAAAAGAAGATAAATTCACTCTCAGATTTTTCTGGGAAGCAAGCGCAAAATATTTTTCGCGGTTTTTCAGACTAGCAGTTTACATGATAATAGCTCAGGTAGTAATTGCTTTTATCTCCTTTATTATCTTGGCACAAATACTTGACTCTGTTTATAAATCTGCTCCAAACGAAATTTATTTGTTTTATACAACATTAGCCGGGATAATTATTTATTTATTGATTTTCATTTTTCTTTTAACTGTTACTGACTACGCAAAAGTTATGATAGTTGAAAATGACGTTTACCGACCATTCAGAACTATTTTACGATCCTTTGGATTTGTGTTTAAGCATTTTTTAAGTACATATTCTCTTTACTTATTATTATTAGTTGTTCCTATCCTATTATTTGTGATTTATTTCAAAATTGAATCAATTATTGGAATGAGCTCGGGGTGGACAATACTTTTGATATTTATTATTCAACAGCTACTAATCGGGTGCAGAGTTTTTATAAAAATATGGATACTAGGAAGCGAACTGACTTTGTACAGAAAATTTGAACTTAAAGAAGAATCTGCAGATGGTGAACCTGTTTTCGGAATTTAAATTAGTACCTGGCAGGAAGATCATCTGATATAGTTCGAACCGATATGGCATCGAGAATTTCACTTTTTTGTACAATGATAGCCGTTAATTTATTACGCGTATATACTGAAGTATCAATATAGGCTGTATTATTATCTTTATTATGTTCCACTTCATTTTTCCGAGTGTGTCCTACAATTTGTAATTTCCCAAGATCCAAAAGTTTATTTCTTGTCCAGAGAATTCCTTCATCAGTTTCTAATTCATCAACTATTACCTTATCAAATTTTTCAATATCTCCTAGTATATTTGTAGGAAGTTTTCTTTTCAAAAATGCAGAAATTCCAGCGTGACAAATAAAACAGTCTTCAAGATTAAAATACAAAGGCGCATTTTTAATTATTTCAAGGTGCTCATTTATTTTTTCATATCTATCATTATATGATTGCATTGTAGATTCATAACCGTTATAAAGCCAGGCCGTACCCATACCACTGAAAGGCTCATGAACAAAATAATAAAACATATAATCGTGATTACCGGGAGTGAATTTAATGTTTTCGGCAATTACATATTCAATCACCTCATAGCTGAAATTACCACGGTCGACTAAATCTCCGACACAATAAAGTAGAATACCTGGATATTTATTTCTAATCTCCCCAACTAATTTCTTAAGGGTATTAAAACATCCGTGGATATCACCAATTACTGCTACCATATTTTAAATATAGTGATTCTCTTTAGCATATTTCAACAATACATCACGGAATTTTGGATGGGCTATATTTGTTAGTGCATAAACTCTTTCGCGTATTGATTTTCCAAAAAGCTGTGCAACCCCGTATTCTGTAACAACATAATGAACGTCTGCACGATTTGTGACAACCCCTGCACCGGGTTTCAGACTAGTGGCTATTCTGGAGAATTTTCCATCTTTAGTAGTAGAAGGAAGCGCTATAATTGGCTTTCCGCCTTTTGATCTTGAGGCACCCCTAATAAAATCAACCTGCCCACCAAATCCGCTATACAGCCTCGGACCAATAGAATCAGCACAAATCTGCCCTGTAATATCAACCTCAATGGCTGAATTAATAGCAACCATTTTATCATTTTTAGCTATAACAAAAGGATCATTTACATATTCCTGTGGGTGAAATTCAATTAAAGGATTATTGTGAATAAAATCAAATAACTTCTTAGTACCCAAAACAAATCCTGCTATTATCTTTCCCTGATGAATTGTCTTAAACTCGTTGGTTACAACACCCTTTTCGACTAATTCAATAATGCCATCAGAAAACATCTCCGAATGAATCCCTAGTCCCTTCTTATCTCCAAGAAAATGGAGAACTGCGTCGGGGATAGCACCTATTCCCAATTGTAAGGTAGAACCATCCTCAACCAGGTCAGCAATATATTTACCTATCTTCGAATAAATTTTTTCAATTTCCAGCGATAAATTACTTTCAAACTGAGGTAGTTCCTGTATCGGTTCATTAACCTCAACAATAGAATTAATTTTATTTATATGTATAAAACTGTCACCATAAGTTCTCGGCATATTTGGATTGACCTGTGCAATAATATTCTTTGCATTTAATGCTGCGTTTTTAATAAGTCCAACATCTACACCGTAACTGCAAAATCCGTGTTCGTCGGGAGGTGAAACGTGTATCAACGCAACATCAACAGGAATAACTCCGCGCGTAAATAATAAAGTGTACTCATAAAGATAAATAGGGGTAGTGTCTGCTCTTCCCTCATTCACTGCTTTTCTTGAATTTCCGCCGATGAAAAACGCATTATGTTTAAAATGTTTTTCCATTCCGGGCTCAAGGTAAGGAAGATCTCCTACAGTCAGAACGTGCATCATTTTTACATCAGTGAGCTCATCTTTTCTCTTAACTAAAGCATTAATCAAAACAAGTGGGACAGCACACCCGCACTGAACTACTATATTATCATGAGGTTTAACAACTTGAACTGCTTCCTCAGCAGAAACAACTTTATTTTTATATGCTTCAAGAATATTAAAAGGTACATCCAAATTGGATTTTATTTCTTCAGTTGTTGTCATTTTTTATCAATCTAATTAGCTATATCAATTTTTAGAAAAAATATGTAATCTTCTGTATTCAAGGTCAAAAGCGCTGGCTATTGCTTCATTTGAAACAAAGCCATTATATGTACAAACACCTTTCGATAAACCAGGATCGTCGACCAACGCTTCCGAAAGCCCGTTGTCTGCAATGTTCTTTATATATTTTAACGCAGCATTGTTCAAGCCATAACTTGCAGTACGAGGAACAAGCGCGGGCATATTGGGAACACAGTAATGTATTACATTGTACTTAGTAAACACCGGATCAGACAAAGTTGTGATACGGCTGGTTTCTATGCAGCCACCCTGATCAATTGAAACGTCAACAACTACTGCCCCCGTTTTCATTTGCTGGACCATTTCCTCAGTAACAAGATGTGGCGCTTTTTCACCCTTAATAAGTACCGCGCCAATCAGAACATCAGCAAATTTTACGCCGCGCGAAATTGTATAGGGATTAGCCATTACTGTAGTAACTTTTTTCCTGAAATTATAATCAATCCTTCTAAGGCGTTGGAGGTCGTTGTCAATAACAATAACCTGTGCTCCACGGCCAAGCGCAGCTCTGGCAGCAGTAGTACCTACCACTCCTGCTCCAAGAATTACTACAGCAGCCGGGGCAACACCGGTGATTCCTCCCAAAAGAATTCCTCTACCACCTCTTTTGCTAACTTCAAGATATCTCTCAGAAACCTGTATGGCTATCTGTCCCGCGATTTCACTCATTGAATGTAATACCGGTAACCTTCCATCATTTTCTATAAGTTCATAGCCAATTGCCGTTACTTTTTTCTGTAATAATTTTTCAACATTTTGTTTTTTCCCAACTGCAAGATGAAGGAAAGAAAATATAACCTGATTTTCCTGAATAAGTTCGAGTTCCTCATCACCGGCAGATGTAACTTTGGCAATTAGCTCAGATCTCTTAAAAACTTCTTCTGCAGAATATACAAGAGTAGCCCCAACTTTAAGATAATCTTCATCTTTAAAATGGCTGCCGATTCCAGCATTGGTCTCTAAATAAACTGTATGGCCAGCTCTGATGAGTGAGTCTACCCCTGCTGGTGAAAGAGCAATTCTTTTTTCATCAAGAAGATTTTCTTTAGGTATACCTATACGCATTTGGGAAAAGTCCTTGTTTTTTCAACATTTAAAGTTACCCAGAATAGGCCTGATTTTCAAATTAAAAGAAAAGAACCTCTTTTTAACTTACAGGAGTGATGGTTTTTTTACCAGAAAGCACTGCGACAATGTTTTTTACTGCAATCATTGCCATATTGGTTCGTGCTTTTTGGGTAGCACTGCCAATATGAGGTAGCAACACAACATTTTCGAGCTTTAACAGCTCAGGATTTATATTAAGCTCATTTTCAAAAACATCCAGCCCGGCAGCTAATATTCGTTTTGCTTTAAGAGTTTTGATTAATTCTTTTTCATCAATTATTTCACCACGTGCTGTATTTATTAAAATTGAACTGCGTTTCATCAAAGACAATCTTTCTTTATCGATTAAATGAAAAGTTTTTTTTGTGGATGGGAGATGAATTGAGACGAAATTAGAACTTTTCAGAAGAAAATTCAAAGAAACCTTTTGTGCATTGGTTTTTCTTTCAAGAAAGGAATTCCTTGAATGTGAAAAATAAATTATTTTACACCCGAATGATTTAGCCCTGATCGCTACTGCCTTCCCAATTCTTCCGGCACCAATAACTCCAAATACCTTGTCTTTTAATTCTACACCAAGTAGTAAATCAGGCTTCCAGTGAGTGTATTTACCTGCTCTCAGAAATTCTTCAGCTTCCGGCAGTCTTCTTGCACAGGTTAATACTAATGCCATTGTAAGATCTGCTGTTGAATCTGTTAAAACTTCCGGTGTATTTGTAACAATTATATTCTTTGTCTTTGCATATTTAACATCAATATTGTCGTAACCGACCGCAAAATTTGCTATAACTTTGCATTTATTCATGGCATCAATAACTTTAGCATCGATTTTGTCTGTTAACAAAGACAATACAGCATCTACGTTTTTAATATTTTTAAGAAGTTCTTTACGTGGGATAGGTCGATCTTTTTTATAAAGGGAAAATGAGATGTTATTTTCTTTCAGATATTCAATAGCCTTTTGTGGGATTTTTCGTGTAATATAAACTTTCATAGGGAAATAAAATTATCCAAATAACAGTCTTACTATGAAAACAGCAGCTAAAATTCCAACAACATCCGCAACCAAACCGGCAGGTAAGGCATGTCTTGTTTTTTTAATATTAACGGCACCAAAATATAGTGCGAGCACGTAAAATGTTGTCTCTGTACTTCCGTAAAAAGTTGAAACCATAATTCCAAGAAATGAATCGGGACCGTGCACTGATATAATCTCAGACATAATTCCAAGGGAACCACTACCAGAAAGAGGTCTCATTAATGCCATAGGTAGCGCTTCAGCAGGCATACCGATAAGATTTGTAACTGGTTTTAGAATTTTTATCAGCCAATCCATTGCTCCACCAGCACGAAATATACCGATTGCAACAAGCATTGCGACCAGATAAGGAATTATTTTTACAGCGATATTAAATCCTTCTTTTGCACCTTCAACAAACTGCTCATATACTTTTACTTTTCTTATTAAGCCAAAACCAAGAAATACTACAATCAATAAGGGAATAGCAATTATCGAAAAACCTTCTATAATATTTCTTATAAAATCAGGGTTTACGATTGAGCCGATTGTCTTCCCTACTCCCGAAAAAATCAGCAATACAGCAAAAAGAATAATTCCGCCAAGAGTTAAAAATAATTTCACATTACTTTTTAGCCAATCGGAAAAGCCACCCTTTTTGATTGGAAACTTCTCGAATAACTTGGCTGCTGAAATGCCGGCAATTGTCGCACACAATGAACCGAACAAAGAAGTACCAATAATTATTGCCGGCTCAGAGCTACCTGCCGCAGCCCTAACAGCTATTGCAGTTGCAGGGATTAAAGTCAGACCTGCTGTATTTATTGCCAAAAAAGTGCACATCGCATTAGTAGCAGTTCCCTTTTCAGGATTAATATCTTCAAGTTCCTCCATTGCCTTTAAACCGAACGGCGTTGCAGCATTGCCCAGACCAAGCATATTGGCAGAAATATTCATAATCATCGAACCCATAGCTGGATGATCGCCGGGGACGTCAGGGAAAAGTCTCTTTGTAACAGGCCTGAGTGCATTTGCTATAATTTTTATCAGTCCGGCTTCCTCGGCAACTTTCATTACTCCCAGCCAAAGCGCCATTATACCTATTAATCCAAGAGAAATATTAACAGCAGTACCAGCATAATCAAGAGCAGAATTAGTGACGTCTTTGAGCTTTAAGAATTTTACTTCCTCAAAAACGGCTGTACCGGAAATTATACTATCAATTCCTGTTGAATTAAAATTTACGACTCCGGTTATATCATCTTTATCCCCGGATGCTAAAGCTATTTCTCTTAAAATTTTAGGGCTTGTTTTATCAACTTTGAACAAAATATTTGGTTTTTTCCCGCTACTTCCAAAAGTCAAAGTAAGAGGATAGGAAAGATCAGTTTTTACAGAATCATTATAAAATGAATTAAAATCTTCTTTGCTAATTTTTAAACTGCCTTCAGCTTTGCTCCCTTCATTTATTTGAGATTTTGATTTCAGAAAAACTGTAACTGGTATAGGTTCATCATTCCTAAACCTATTATCATTCTGATTTATAATATCCGTTGAAACAGCCGCACCAATTCCTAGAAACAATAAGGCAAGCCAGATGTAATTTAGCATTAAATAGTTTTCCTATCTGATATTTGGCAAAAATATTATTTCTTTGCGAAAAGGAAACGAATGATTTCCGTTCTTATTAGCTACTACAATCTTCAATGAATGTATACCGGTTGTTGCGTTTGTAATATTTACTGTTAGCAAATATAAATCCTCATCGTAAAATAAATTATTTACATCGGTAGAATCAAATTGAACTTTGATAGAACCGGGATCAATTCCTGTAGAATCACTCAAAAGAAAAGTAAAACTTGTACTATCATCGGTAACAATATTGGGTTCGTTTAAAAATGTTATGCGGGGAATATCAGCTTTAAAATATCTACAAAGACCTTTGAAAATTCCCCAAGCCTCAATTCTGTTAAACTCGTCTTCATTCAATCTTCCTGCTTCAAAGTGATTCGTGCTGAAGGCACATTCTACAAGTATTGCCGGAATTTTTGTTTCCCTTAAAACAGAAAAACCATCTCCAGGATAAACTGTATAATCCGAATATGTGCCATTAAAAGAGCCAAGGCCACCAGAGTTCCTGACTGCATATGCAAGATCTCTCTGGACATATTTTGCAAGGTCGTGGCTGCAGGGTTCGTATTCATAATTGTTTTTCCTTGCATGATAATATGTAGCAGTATAATCTGTCCAGATATTATTCGCAGAAGCCGGTGCATTATGATGAACACTGATAAAGATATCTGCACCGGAGCTGTCCGCCATTATCGATCTTTGTTTCAGGTCAACAGTTGTATCTTTTGTCCTCGACATAAAAACAACAGCACCTGCCCTTTTAAGATAATCTCTGAGATATAACGATACTTTTAAATTTAGATTTGCTTCAGCTTCAAAAGATTCGAACCCCTTGTTTCCTCTTTCTGTTCCGCCATGACCCGGATCAATAAAAATTTTCTTACCGGTAATATAAGGATAGTATTTTTCAGCAAATTCTAATCTCTTTTCAGGCTGGCGAAATTCGGCAGGGAGCTCATAGTAACTAGCTTTACCTGCTGAGCATCCATAAAAGATAACAGCAAGTAACAATACACCGATAATAATTTTTGTACTAACCACCAATCTCTTCTATTGCATTAATTTCTTCAGTATCTATAATTGCTATTTTTTCTATTACTTTAAAGTCCAGTTTATTCTTATCAGTTTTCCACGAATATTTTTCAGCATAACTCTTTTTCAATTCTTCAATAGTTTTATGGTCTTCGACCTTTCTTATCAGACCAGAAATTTTAGTTGCACAAAAATGATAAGAGGGGGTAAAGTCGGCATTTTTTGTTTTCCTGATTGTAATATTTCTAAGAATAGTAAAAGAAACATATGAATCGAAATGAATATCATTGTAAAGTTCATCGTCGTGTGCAAAAAAGAGATAAATGTTTTTATCTTTATATAAAAACGGTATTGACAATTGTTCAAACTTTTCATCGGTTAATTGAAATGCAATTACACCAGCGTAATTGTTTATTAGTTCTTTTTCTATTTTCTCAATATTCCTAAACTGCTTAATAATTCTTTTCATCCCTTCCCTGACAGTAATTTTAGAATTTCAGCTTGTTTGATTATTAATTATACACTTTTCCTGCCTCAAAGCATATAGGCACTTGTTGCAATGGTCCAGATTTTTTGAAAATTTTCCTCCTCTAAAAGTATTTACCATTTCCATTATTTCCTTATTAATTCTTTCAAAATCTTCAGGTTTAACTGATTTGCTGAATATTTTATCGGGGTATTTAATGAATGCTAATTTAAGCTCAATTTCCTTTTTTTTCTTGATAAATTGGGTGATAATATATGCATAAAATTCTAATTGAGGTAAGTAGTTTCCGACTCTTTCATTTATTTCTTCCTCTGAAATATCATCTGTTTTATAATCTATAATAGTGATTTTACTTTTTTCAATAATTAACTTATCTATAATTCCGTAAAGAAAATAATCATTTTCTTTTATGTAAACCTCAAATTCATTTTTATAATTTGTAAATGATTTTAAATTGCTATAAAAAGAAGAACTATAAAAATTTTTTACATCGTATAATATACTTTCCTTTAATGCTAAACTAAGCTTCTCAGAATAATCAAAAATATCAAGTTCATGTTTCAAACGATCTGCTATAAACTCCTCCAGTGATTTCTCATTTATTTCGTTCTGCAAGATTTTATGAATAATCCTTCCCTTTACTTCAGCAAAATTATTGTCCCCTTTTTCACCGGCTTCATAAAAGATATTATCGTTTACTGCTTCCTCAATATTAAATTCATATTCATTAGATAAGCTGTCTAGTTTAGTTTTTTCATTAAACCAGCTTTTATATCTATCAAACAATTTAGTAAACCCATATTCATAAGTTAACTGATACTTCAAAGGACATTGTTTATAAACTGCAACTTTCGTGGCAGAAATAAATTCTCCTTCCGGTTGATCCTTTATAGGATTTGCATTTAATCTTATTTGCGCTGGTAGTATTGATTCTTCAGTTTCTTTAAAATCTGTTTTTTCAAGCTCTCTTATAATCTTAATGTTTGTATTGACTTTTCTTTCACCATTAACAAATTTATTCTCTTTTAACTCTGTAAACTTTAACTTTGAGCTGATATTAAACTCAGTTAAATCATAACTTAATCCCAGTCCGTTGCTTATCATTCCGAGAATTGAGTTGTTATCATATTTATTATTTTTTTTCTCAGTTCCACAAATAAATAAATAATTTATTGCACGTGTTACTCCTACATAAAACAATCTTTTAAATTCTGCCAGACTTTTCTTTTCTTCAATAAGACCAGCTATTCCCACAATCGGTGCTTTCAAGTAGTTTGAAGAAATATCGTTATTGAGCGGAACCTTGGTCAGTAGCCCAAATTTCTTATTTACATTTATACTTTTAGCTTTAATACTTTCCTTACTTAACCCTTTATCAGCCATATGAAGAAAAACAGCTTTGAATTCCAATCCCTTTGCCTGATGATACGTCATTATTTTCACAGAATTACTTTCTGTCATAACGACAGCCTGCGATTCATCTTCCATTTGATTAATGGATTCTTTCAAATAGCTAACATAATCATAAAGTGTTTTGAAACCAGATGAATTAAAATTAGTTGTAATTTCAGTTAGTTTCCTTATATTTGCAAGCTCCTGAACACTGTTAGAACGTGAAGCAATTACTGCAAGAAACGGGGATTCATCCAATATTTTTCTTAGTAAAGATGTAAGTTCATAACTAGTTGATACCCGAAGGTTTTCGGAAAGGATACGTACAGACTCACCAAAATTTTTATTATTTGAACTAAAATTCTGAAATTTCTCCCAATAGGTTCTACCATTTGCAAGTGAGATTTCATAAATAACTGAATCTGAAATATTAAAAAAGGACGAACGCAGAGTTCCAACTAAAGCAGTATCATTGTCAGCATCAAGTAAAAACGAAAAATAATTGTAAACATCATATATAGATTGACGCTGGTAAAAACCCTTCCCTCCAACTACAATAAAAGGGATTTTATGTTTTACAAAAGTATTTTCAAGTTCTTTGAACTCTTTTCGTCGCCGACACAATATTGCAACATCGTTATAATCTATTTTTCTATCACAGACTAGTTTTTGTATTCGACGAGCTATAAGTTCATCCTCTGCATTTCCATCTTCTTCCGCTTCTTCATCATCCGAATCCTGGGATTCCTGTTTGGAGGCTAACAATATTTCTATAGCATCCTCAGAATCAACTTCAGCGGCAGCAATTAACTCATTATATTCTACTTCATTAAATAAATGATCAGGGTTTTCAAATAACCTTGTAAAAAGTTTATTTGTAAATAATGAAATTGGATAAGACATCCTGAAACTTTCAGGAAGAGTTAGTATCTTATTTTCCCCTTCAGTTCTTTCAATATCTTCTTTTGTTCGATTAAATACCTCAAGTTCTGCATCACGAAACATATAAATACTTTGTTTTTCATCGCCTACTACAAACAGGTTACCTTTTTTCAAATGATCGAGAATGGGAAGGAAGATATTATATTGTATTTCATTTGTATCCTGATATTCATCTATCATTATATAATGATATTTTTTTGAAAGGGATTTTTGCACAAGAGAGTTGTTCAGTATTTTCTGAACGAACAAAAGAATATCTTCATAATCCAGGTAAGCGTTTTCTTTCTTTTTATTACTATAGATATCAACTGCTTTATTAAAGAAGTCTATCAATATTTTCCCAAATTTTGCAAGTTCAGTTTCAATTTCTTTGTGATTTTCCGGGATTTCAATATTATTTAATTCAGAATAAAAATTTTCTATTATGTTTACTCTCGTTAAAAGGGATTCATACTGTTCACTATTAAGATACCCCCTCTTTTTTACCGTGTTATTTCCAGTTATGATTTGATCACGTATTTTATTCAATATGATTATTTTTTCAAGCAAATCTCTCTTCTTTGAAAACTCGGTAAGTAAAACCGCTGTTTCTATTGCAATGTCATTATCCGGTTCCTTATTTAAAACTTCAGAATTTATTTTCTTTATTGCTTCACTGATAAAAGGCACTTTATCTGAAAATAATTCTCTCAAAGTGAGGTGAAATTCATTTTCAAAATTTTGGGCTATTTCATCCACACTTTTATTGTACAACTTTTCAGCAATCACCAATACGTTTTTTCTTTTTTTGATAAAAGAAATTAGTTCTTTTGTAAGAATTGACTTTGAGCCCAAAATTCTCACAAGATATTTAAGCTTTTCTCCTTCATCTTTTTCTTTAAAAGAGCTTTTGATTAATTCATCAACAGACAATTCTATTAATTCATTCGAAAGTTGTTCATCAATGGGTGTAAAGTTAGCATCCAGTCCTGCTTCAACAGGAAATTCACGAAGTATATCGATGCAGAAGGAATGAATAGTTGAAATATTTGCAGAAACTAGTTGCCTTCTGATGGTATTTAGCTTTTTAACAATTTCAGGATTTTTTTCTGACTTAAGTCTTCCCTCAATTTCATTCGCTATTTTTTTATATAACTCACTGGCAGCTTTATCGGTAAAACTTATTGCTGCAATACTTCTTAAATTGGGATAATTCTGAGAGAGAGCAATTTCCAGATATCTTTTTGAAAGGACGAATGTTTTTCCTGATCCTGCGTTTGCAGTTAAAGAAATATGACGATCAAACTTAAGTGCGGCTTTCTGGTGTTCAGTCAGAATGTTCATTAGTTGCTTTCCGATTCTTAAATGACAAAGCAGGAATAGCAACCATAAAAGTTGTGCCTTGCCCTGACGACTGAACCAACTTTATCCAACCTTTAGAGTTTTCAACAAATCTTTTAGCCAACTTTAATCCAAGCCCCATCCCTTTGGGTTTTGTTGAGAATTTTGATTCAAATATTTTGTCCTGATATCTTTCCGGAATTCCTGACCCGTTATCTGATATATATACTTTAATGTTCTCTTCTTCCTCTTCAATAAAAATATCGATTTTTGAGGATTTTGCCTGTATTGAGTTCCTTATAAAATTAATGATCATCCTCCGTAATTGCACTTTATCCGATTCAACATGTGCATATACCAGATTCGTTTTTACATTTATTTCAACTTTTTCATCAATGAAAAGATTAATTGTATCTTTGATAACAGGAATTAAATCTATTGCTTCCATTTTATAATTAGGCATTCTGGCAAAACGGGAGAATTCCGTTGCTATCATACTAAGATTTTCAATCTGGCTCAAAAGTGTAGAAGACAATTTTTTGAACATCTTATCAAAATTTTTATTTTTCTCTTTATACGAAATAACTAATTGTTGAACGGCTAATTTCATCGGTGTTAAAGGATTCTTAATCTCGTGTGCAACCTGTTTTGCCATCTCTTTCCAAGCATTTTCTCTCTCAAGTTCTGCAAGCTCAATCTGGTTCTTTTGCAATTCCTTCGTCATTGAATTAAATCCATCTAACAAATCTTTAATTTCTCCTCTTTCCTTGTTACTAAGTTCTACACTGAAATCCCCATGTGCAACTGATTCAGTAGCTTTTGTCAGTCTTCTGATTGGTAAAGAAATTCTGTTTGCCATGAACGTGCTTAAAATAATAATTAGTATTGCAGCAAAAGAATAAATCCCAAAAAGGAATACATCAACGTCTACGACGGAATATGTTAACTGAATTTTATTAAATGCATCATTAACGCTGATCACTAGGTTTCTTCCCCCGATTTTTGCTCTTTTATAAAAAATACTATAATTATAATTATCTAAATGTTCCTTATCCAAAAACTCGCGATAATTTAAGTAATCCATCTGGTAATAAGCTTCAGGATCAAGTTTATCACTGAATAATCCGGCTTTATAAAATTGATCTTTTGAATTAAAAATCGGAGTAGTCCCTTCATAGATAGAAAAAGATATCCCCAATTCATCTCCGGTACGCTGGAAGACTTCATCTAATGGCTTTTCAATATCATTTTTTATCTGGGTGCGTATGTGGTTTTCAACAAACTCCGATCTGACATTTAACTCCTTTAATATTGCCTCCTGTGTCTTTTCTTTGACAATCTGTCTGTTATATATTGCCAGAATAATTACAGGAATTATGGAAATTATTAGAAATGCAATTAAGAGTTGTGTCCTGAAACTATATTTGAAATTATTAAACTGCGCGATAAATATCAGTATAAAAAGAAGAATAATAAAAATGCTATGAATGATAAATATTTTGAAAAAGTTAAAAAGGTTCCAGGAAAGATTCTTTTCTAGAACAGAAACAGAAGTTATTTTGCTTTGTCCGTTTACCTGTGTTTTGAAAGCATAAGTTAAATAATTTTCGTCATTAAGTGTAAGATTTAGCCATGCTTCATTATCTGGAGTAAATTCTGCATTTATAATCGGTTTGACCTGATTAAGAGAAGGATAAATGTTTCCATATATTTTTGTGAGTTTATTGTCGGTGAATTCATAAATCTTTAATTGTTGAGGATCAATTACAGAGTTTATAATATTTTTATTAGACTGTAGAAATTCAGGGAAATTGTTATCGCGTATATTTAGGATGTTTTCATTTATTGCTGCAGAGACATATCCTATAATTATCCCCCTTTCTTTTATGGGAACGAGTCCAAAAAACAATGTTTGGCCATTATCAGATTTAATTTGTACAATTTGAGGTGTGTCAGCCGACTCTGTTTTAAGACTATCTAAATACTTTAATTTATCTTCAACTCCGACGGAAAAATAGCCAACTTCTTTGAAATCCTTATCAAGTATAGTTACTGAAGAGTTAAGCGACTCCTTCTGAAGCGGACTGCTGCTCCAAAGAATAAACGCTTCGGAATAAAAATTACTGCTTAGTAAGGAAAATGACTTTTTCAAATCTTCATTTTTTTCAACGTTTGACAACGTCTCATTCAGGAAAAACCGCAGTAAGTTATCATTAGATCTGTTTACTTCAAGAGCTGTAGTTTTTAAGGATTCTCTTTCAAGATCAAGATTAAAATAGTTAAGCAATGTAATTGATATTACCGATGCAATAAGTGCAATAAAAACATAATTGTAAGAAGGTGTTTTGAAATTTTTAAAGCATACGTTATAAACAACAATGAAAAGCAGAGCGATAATCACAATACTCAAAACCGGAGTTATGAGAGGGGTATTTTGTATCCGAAGGAAGGCAATTCCTAAAACTTCAAAAACAACAAAAAGTACCAGGAAATAATACTTCCAGTATTTTGATTCTTTTATTCTAAGCACAGATACAATCAACATTAGAAAGACAATCAACATGAAAACTACTGAAAGGCTGAACATTAACGTATCAAGGTTCATAACAAGAGCAGGTAAACTTGGAAAAAGGTCCGGCTCTTTGAAGTATCTTAAAGTGGAATCAAAAATTATACTTTTTATTGAAGCGTTTAACGATCTGAAGGTAATAAAAAACAGAAACATTAACGGCAGGATGAGCAAAACCTTCAAATATTTAAACTTGCCATTTTCAAGCGATGATGTGAAGTAATCTCTTGTATAAAGGAATGCTTTTATTCCAATAATTAATAAAAATACAACCGTTATAAAAAATTCGGCAGGAGATCTTACTATTCCACCACCAAACGTAGAAGAAAAATAGGCGGGATCAGTTATAGGGCTATTTAGCATCCTGGATGGAATATTTAAAAAATACAGCGCTTCTCTGAATAAACCGCAGTAAATTACAAAAACCAAAAATTTGAGTACCCTATATTTTAATAATTTAAATTCTCTTTTAAAACCAAAGCCTAAAAAGAGGATACATAATACAACCAACAAAGTTTGTAATTGTGATACCTGAGCCTTTAGTAAATTCAGAGCCGTTTCAAAAGAAGGCTTTAAAAAAGTAACCGTACCGATTTTATTGTATTTATTATTATATAGTTCAAATGAAAATCTTCTGCCATCGCGTGATAATAGAGAGAAAGGATTATAAGCTATCGAGAATTGAGTAGAAAATTTATTTGATAATTCCTTAGTAAAATTTACATTTTTATAATAATCATTATGCAGCTTGTATTTTTTTTCTATTGGTATACTAACAACAAAATAAAACTGATCATTTTCAATTAATAATGTATCTGTGACAGTCAAATAGGTAATAAGATCAGAATTATAAAAATGCGCTTCACCTGCAGGATAGGATAAAGGTAAAATATCTTCAGACTTAACGGCAATAACATCGTTCCATCCTATCATTCTACCGTTTGGTGCCAGTACCTCAATCGAGCAGTCAGCATATTGTGAGCTGTTTATTAATTTAATTAATGAACCGTAAGTAGTCTTTGGCTCATTTAAGGCAATTCTGATTTTATTTGCCAGGTCATCTTTAATGGAAAGTAATTTGGATTCTTTTGCGCTGAAAATAGAATTTACTGAAGATTCAATATTTAATATTTTATTCGCAAGTTGGTCATCCCAATTATTTTTTGTTTTTTCAACTAAAACAGGGGTTACGATTCCTGAGATAAAAATAACGAATAAAATAAAAAGGACGATAGCAAAATACTTTCTATCGTCCTTAAATCTCTTAAGAAATTCTATACCCATTAAATCAATTTATTGTGATTTGAGTTATTCTCCAGTTCTTACCAGCATTCCGTAATTGCAGATAAATATGTGCAGAATTACGGTTACCTTTGTAATCATATTCATAGGTTCCAGTAGCAAACGGAGTGTTATTTTTAGTATTTATTTCATTGAAATTAAAAGAAGTAATCCTGTAAGTCTTCAGGAAATCATCAAGAACAAAATAAGCCTGATTAGATGAATAATAACCGCTAATTCCGTTCGGTAGATTAAAATACGTTTGTGGACTAAGATGATCTACTAAAGTGTTGACATCTTTATTGACCATAGCATCCTGAATATTTTTCACCACCTCAACTACCTGCTCATTAGTAGCAAAATCCTTTTTTTCGTGTGTTTTTAAATCAAGCGATTTCTGGTTACTATCTGTCGGAATTTTATATTCAAGGGGTTTATTTTGAGCATATATAGGGGCGCATAGGAAAAAGGAAAATGCTAAAGGCAATATGTTTTTAAGATATATTCGCATTAAAAATCACAACTTCTTTAAATTTAATTAATAAATAAGAGTAAATCTATAAAGATTCACTCTTATTTAAATATTCATTATTTCGATTTACCTGTTTATAGAGCTCTTTAATTTGCCTCTTTCCTTAGAAATATTCGACTGTTTCAATTGTCTGTTGCCTTCAACTAACTGAAATGCCCAGTCAAATGAAATTTTATCGCTTGTAACTGATTTAATCCAGATCTTGGCAAAATGGTTATCCCATGTCCAGATTACGTAAGTATGGCCAACTATTGCAATTTCGTCTTTTGTAGACGACCAGCCCGAAGTCGGTGCATACACAATGTCATAAATATCAGCTGTACTTCCCATATCCTGAATTTCACTGTCATCCCACACATCTATATAATAAGTTCCGTTGTAATTTTCAAAGAAGAAATCAGACTCCACGTCATCATAAGCAACAGCACTGTAAGTCGTAAATGAATACCCGCCATAGTCAGGATAATTTCTATAATCAAATATAGATTGATTAAATCCTTCAGGACGCGGCGTAGAATAAACTACGTCATAACTGAGATCACTTTCATTTCCATTGTAATCGTAAGCAGTAACAGCATAATAATAAGTGTCTCCGTTGCTTGCGCCATCATCAATAAAATAATTAGTATTTGTCGATCCGATTAATGTGTACTTGCCGTTGTATGAATAAGCATAATACACGTTGTAACCAGCAACATCTGATTCACGGTTATCATACCACGATAGATCAACTCTGTTATCACCATTAATTGCTATAATTCCTGTAGGAGGTGAAGGAGGAGTTGTATCCAGATAATAAGGATCATCTATATGGACTCTGCAGGCTGTAAAAGTAATAGCCGTAAGAAAGCCGATAAGTAATATTTTTGTTTTCATTTTGCTCACCATTAGTTGTCAGTTACAGTAAGTCAAAATGAATGCCGTTGAAAGAGCTTTATTTCAGAAGAATTTTGACACTTTTACGGAAGGACTGTACATAAAACTGGACAAGATATGTAGCGAATAAAATAAACTAAAAGCTAAAATATTCACCGTTAAAATGTATCTTGCCTTTATTAATAACTCCCAAAGCCCTTCCTGTAAGAAGTCGTTTATTGAAAGGTGAATTTCTTGACTTACTTTTAAAGTTGTCGAGATCTACTGTCCAAACTTCGTCAGGATCTAAAATTGTAAGATTTGCAATTTCACCAGTCTGAATTTTAGGAACAGGGATGTTTAATATTTTTCTCGGATTAATAACCATCTTTTCAATGATCTGTTCAAGAGATAAAACTTTTTTGTGATAAAGCTCAGTTAATGCCAAACCGATCTGCGTTTCCAATCCGATAATACCGTTCGGAGCAAATTCAAATTCAACTTCTTTCTCCTCTGGTGAATGAGGCGCGTGGTCGCTGGCAATACAATCAATTGTTCCATCTTTTAACCCTTTGATAACTTCATCAACATCTGCTTTTGTTCGGAGAGGCGGATTCATTTTATAATTTGTATCGTAGGTTTTGATGTAATCATCTGTAAGACTAAAATGATGTGGAGTAACTTCAGCAGTAACTTTAATTCCCGATTTTTTTGCCTGTCGAACCATCTCAACTGATTTCTTTGTACTTATATGAGCAATGTGAATTTTACCGTTTGTGTATTCTGCCATTAAAATATCTCTGCCAACAATCAGCTCTTCAGCAACAGATGGAACCGGCGGTAAACCCAGTTTTGTAGAATTTATTCCTTCATTCATTGCACCACCGGCTAAAGTCTCATCTTCACAATGTTCGATTATTGGCAGGTTGTACATTCCGGAATATTCCATAGCCCTTTTAAGTATTGAGGCAGTTTTTATAGCAACACCGTCATCAGAAAATCCTACAACACCTGATTCTCTCAATTCTGCCATAGGGGAAATAATCTCTCCTTTTCGGCCAAGAGTTGCAGCACCAATAATAAAGACATCAGTCAGTTGATCTTTTGCCTGTTTTTTTATTAAAGAAACAACTTCTGCTGAATCTATTGCAGGTTCAGTATTTGGCATACAAGCCAAGCCAGTGAAGCCGCCTTGAGCAGCGCTTTGACAACCTGTAATTACAGTTTCCTCATCTTCCCTTCCGGGCTCACGCAAATGAACATGCATATCAAAAAATCCGGGAACAACATATTTCCCGGATAGATCGAATTCCTTTTTTTCTCCTTTAACATCGTCAGAAGTGAGTTCACCTATCTTAACAATTTTTCCATTACCCAAAAGAATATTTGTTTTAGACTCTTTTAATCCTTGTTCTGGATTTATAATATTTACATTTTTTAAAATTATTTTCATTTCACTACCGATTAATTCATTGTCCCCAACAAATAGAGCACAGCCATTCTTACGGCCACACCGTTTGTTACCTGTTGTAAAATTATTTGATTTAAACCATCTGCAACGGATGAAGACAATTCAACTCCACGATTGATAGGCCCGGGATGCAATATTAAAATATCCTTTCCGTTTTTTTCTAATCTTTCTTCAGTTATACCAAAAAACTTTGCATACTCCCTAATAGATGGGAAATACTCGCGAGCTTTTCTTTCAAGTTGGATACGAAGAACATTCAAAACATCATTCTCCTGTATTGCTTCATCTATATTATAAATCACATCGACTCCTAAATCCTGAATATATCTCGGAATCATAGTCGATGGCCCACAAACAGAAACCTTAGCACCCATTGTAATAAGCCCATAAATATTTGAAAGCGCAACCCTGCTGTGCGCAATATCACCAACGATACAAACTTTAAGTCCTTCTATTTTACCAAGTTTCTCTTTTATTGAATACATATCAAGCAAAGCCTGTGTGGGATGTTCATGAATGCCGTCCCCTGCGTTTATAATGCTTGCATCACATATCTGAGTTAGAAACAGCGGTGTTCCGGCAGCCGAATGCCTCGCTACCACCATATCAACCTTCATAGCTTCGATATTACGGATAGTATCTTTAAATGTTTCACCTTTACTAACGCTGCTGGTTGAAACGGAAAAATTTACAGCATCTGCTGATAATCTTTTTTCAGCTAATTCAAATGATATTCTAGTACGCGTTGAATTTTCAAAAAATAAATTAACTACAGTTTTGCCTTGTAATGTTGGTACTTTTTTGATTGGCCTATCAAGTACTTCCCTGAAAGTTTTAGTGGTGTCTAATATTAATTGGATATCTTCCTTAGGTATCCCCTGTAAACCAAGTAGATGTTTGTTGGATAAAGGCATATTTTCCTAAATTATTTTTCTGTATCGATGAGATAGATAGCATCTTCTCCATCGATTTCACTCATTTTAACTTTAATTTCTTCATTCAGTGAGGTCGGAATATTTTTGCCGACATAATCTGCTTTAATCGGAAGTTCACGGTGACCTCGGTCCACAAGAACTACAAATTGAATTGTATTCGGTCGCCCGAGATCCATAATGGCATCCAGTGCTGATCTGACCGTTCTACCGGTGTACAGGACATCATCAATAAGAATTATATTTTTCTCGGTTATATCGAAAGTGATATTGGTAACTGAAACTTCAGGTTGCTTCAGTCTTGTTCTAAAATCGTCACGGTACAAAGTTATATCGAGCACGGCAAACGGTAATTCAATTCCTTCAATTTCTTTTATTTTTTCCTTGATTCTTTTTGCCAGGAATTCTCCACGCGTACGCATCCCAATTAAAACAAGGTTCTCAGTTCCCTTATTTTTTTCAAGAATTTCGTGTGAAATTCTGGCAATTATCCTTTGAAAACCTGCAGAATCTACTACTTTTGACTTAATGCCCATATACAAAAAATCCTCCTTGGATTACTCCGCGGAGGTCACTTTCTGATTTTATATTTTTTGCTATCATAATTCCTTTCCTACCTCTCCGGATAGATTTAAAGGTTAATTTTAATTTGTACAAACATAAACCAAAGGAATTAAAAAGTAAAGATGATACTGATAATTTATGAAAAATTTTTTAACAACTTGAGAAATGGAAAAAAGAGTTAAAATATCTTAACTTTAGTATCCAATCTAGAACTATTCGGGGTGTAGCGCAGCCCGGTTAGCGCGCTTCGTTCGGGACGAAGAGGTCGTAGGTTCGAATCCTATCACCCCGACTAAAAATAAAGGAATAAATTATGGCTCAAAATCACTCTTTTGACATCGTCTCAGAAATTGACTTTCAGGAAGTTGACAATGCAGTGAACCAGGCAACAAAAGAAATCCATCAAAGATATGACTTGAAAGATTCGAACACACAGATTGAACTGAATAAGAAAGATAAATTCATGAGCATAAATACAAAAGATGATTATTCACGAAAGGCAAGCATTGATATTCTTCAATCGAAATTCATAAAAAGAGGAATTTCAATTAAAGCTCTGGATCTGAAAGAACCTGAATCTGCTGCAGGAGGTAGAATAAGGCAAAAAATTAATTTTTTAAGTGGAATATCAAAAGAAAATGCGAAGATTATTACGAAGATGATAAAAGATTCGAAGTTGAAGGTAAATGCACAGATTCAGGATGAGAAAATTCGCGTGCAAGCTCCGAAAATAGATGATCTGCAGGCTGTTATAAAAATGGTCCGAGAATCCGACCTCAATTTTCCTACACAGTTTATTAATATGAAATAATATTTCCTCCTTTTATTATTAACTGGATTATCAACTGAAAAATTATACCTTTCAGATAAACATTATAAAAGGCTATATAATGTTTACGACTGATGAAGATATTGTATGGACATGTCAGTATTGTGGTACTCAAAATTCTGTCTGGCTTGATTTAACAACATCAATGAAATATGATTTTTTTGAAGATTGCGAAATTTGTTGCAGACCCAACAGAATTATTATTACTATAGACAACGATGAGAATATTTCCCTGGATGCCAGGCCATCAGACGAATAACACTACAGAAAATTAACGAAGAATTTTTTGAGGTTTACCTTAATCAATAAACCTCATTTAATACTTACTATCAACTCTTGAATGTTCTAAAAGCAATTTTTTAATCCATAATCATTCGTAAAAAAGAAGAGCTGTCTTCATCGTCATCATCGTTGTCATTATTTTTATGTTCAGGCTCCTCTTCTTTCTTTTCACCTTTATCTCTTGCCCAATTATAACGTGAAGATTCAAATTTGAATCCGCTTTCTGGTGTCTCCTCTTCTTCAGGAGGATCAATTGGAGAGTTTGCTCCTTTTACTCTTATTATAGTCGGAACATCCAGGTCTTCTTTATCTATTTCATCATTTGAAAGAAAATTAAATCCGCCTCTGAATGTATCCTGTTTTTTAGATTTAGGAAGTTCACTTTTAACTTTCTTAAATCCCTGAGCAGCCTCGAACCCGGTTGCAATTACTGTGTAAGAGACATAATCATTCATTTCTTCTTTCCTTACACAGCCAAAGATTACATTTGCCTCTTCACCTGCTGCTTCAAATATAACGTTGTTGCCTTCATTAATTTCCTGCATTGTAAGGTTGCTCGACCCCGTAACATTTAGTAGCACACTCTTAGCGCCTTTAATGTTCACACCTTCAAGCAAAGGACTTGATATAGCTTTTTGTGCGGCTTCAACTGCCCTGCTTTCTCCGCTTGCTATACCGCATCCCATTAAAGCTTCGCCACTCTGGTTCATTACAGAACGAACATCGGCAAAGTCGACGTTAATTAATCCTTCAACGGTTATTATATCTGCAATACCTCGTGTTGCTTCATAAAGAACTTCGTTTGGTTTATCAAAGGCAGCAAAAGCATTTATGTGTTTATCTAAAATGCTTAGTAATCGCTCATTAGGAATTACAATTAAACTATCAACATGCTGACGTAAATCCATGATTCCTTGTTCCGCATTCAGCATCCTTTTCTTTCCTTCCCAACGGAAAGGTTTTGTAACAATTCCAACAACCAGAGCACCCACACTTTGAGCAATTGACGCTACTACTGGCGCTCCACCGGTTCCTGTTCCTCCACCCATACCTGCGGTAACAAATACCATGTCGCTTCCGGATAGAACTTCGGCAAGTCTTTCCCTATCCTCTTCAAGAGATTTCTTACCAACATTAGGATCAGCTCCGGCACCAAGCCCGCGGGTAATAGTCGTACCGACCTGAATTTTGTGAGTGGCGCTGCTACCATTTAATACTTGAGAATCTGTATTAACAGCAACATATTCAACGCCAACAAGACCTCTTTTTATCATACTTTCTATTGCGTTGCATCCCCCGCCACCTACTCCGACCACTTTTAGAATAGCTGACATCGACTTGTCTGTATCTAAAGTTGCAAATCGCGACATTGTTACCTCCTTATTGTAGTATATAATTTATAATTCATCAAAAAACTGTTGTATTCTTTGGAATACATAAGAAACTTTTCCTTTGCTTTTTGTTTTCTTAGATTTAATCAAAGTCTGATACTCACTGGACTTACCGCCAGGAATTCCCCGAATTAGTCCGGCAACAGTTGCAAATTCTGGGCTTTCAATTTCGTTGGATAAACCAGCTCCCAACTCTTGGGGAACACCAATTCTTGTTGGTAACCCAAATACTTCCTCTGCTAATTCATTACAACCTTTTATCAAAGAACCGCCGCCCGTTAAAACTATACCGGCTTTAATTTTATTTTTAAATCCGGCAGTCCTTAATTCATTATCAATTAAACTGAAAAGCTCACGCATTCTGAGACTTATTATCTGTGTTAATAGGCTGATTGGAATTTTTGTGTTACCTCTTGCACCAACACCTCTGATTAAAATGTCTTCATCTTTAATTATCGCACTTTCAGTTGCATATCCATAATCTCTTTTTAAATTTTCGGCTTCTTCAGTAATCACACCAAGCGACTCTCTTATATCATTAGTAACTTGGTTGCCGGCGACTCCTATAACTTTAGTATGCTTTATTACCTTTTTATGAAAGACGGCGATATCCGTTGTACCTCCACCGATGTCTATTAGTGCAACCCCCAGATCTTTTTCACTATCTTCAAGCACAGATGTACTTGATGCTATAGGTTGAAGAATATAATCCCGAACCATAAGTCCTGCACGTTCAACAGATTTTGTAATATTTTGTATAGCAGGAATTGAAGCGAGAACTATATGATTTGTTGCTTCAAGCCTCGAACCGGACATTCCAATAGGACTTTCGATTCCACCCTGATGATCAACAGAAAATTCTTCAGGAATAATGTGAAGTATCTGCCTGTCGGACGGAATTCGGATCGTCCTTACATCTGCTTCTAATCTATCAAGATCAGACTTGGTAATTTCTTTCTCATCACTAGTAATAGTCACGTAATTCCTATGTCTCATACTTGTAATATGTTCACCAGCGACACCTACATTTACGACTTTGACTTCGATACCTGCCCTGTTTGTAGCAACTGCAAAGGCTTCCCTAATTGCTTCAGCAGTTTTACTTATATTAGCAACGAGCCCTTTATGCAATCCTTCCGAGGGTGCAACCCCAAAACCAAGTATATCGATCTTATTGTCATCTATCTTTTCAGCAATGACAGCGCAGACCTTTGTTGTACCAAGATCTAATCCTGCTATAATGTTCCTTTTCATTAATTCAATCCTGTATTTTCAGATTTGCCGACATAAATTTCATTAGCAAACCTCAGATCAATGTATTCGCTGTTTTCAACTAAGTTTTTTCCTGTGATCATATCGTCCCAGATAATATCAAGATATGCTAATTTTTTTGCTGCTCCGCCATTACCGTAGATAACAGGAGTTTTTATGCCGGAGAAAGAAAGAATAATATCTCCACCGTGTCTTAAATTAATCTCAGCTAAATGCGTTGAAATACTTTCATTAGTTAATTTTGCCGCATCTATTATTTCAAATGCCTGCTTCATTTCTTCAGTTTTCACTATAGATAAAGGTTTATAAGATTCATCAGGTGATAAATTGCTGATTATAGGTAAATCATTAAATTTTGTGTTATCAAAAAGTGGTAGTAATTCAAATTTATCTGTAATAAACATCGGCTCGCTACCATTAAGAATAACTGCTTTAATTTTTTTTTCAATAATATCAATATTAACTTCTGACACCCCATCATATTCCACATCGGCACCGGCCACATAAGGATGTTTTGATATCCGATCATAAATAACAGGCAACTTTAATTCAAAGTATTTAGTTGGGTCATCAAGTTTTGCAAACTTGAGATAATCATTTGCGCTCAACAAATTATTCCCTGTTATTCCTATCATTTTTATTTCTCCTTTATTTATTCCCTTACCGACAAAAAATATTAAATAAAGTATCCCTGACAACAATCCAATAAAGATCAAAACACCTATTATTTTACTTTTTCTTTCACGCATTTAAACTGATTTTTTAAGTAACTCGACAAACTTTTCACCCTGTTTCCATATATCACCAGCACCCATTGTGATAACTATATCGTCATCTTTTTTCAGATCACTCAAGACTTTAGGGACATCATTTTTATCTTTTATGTAAAAAACATTTTTATGACCGAATTTTTTTGTGGCATTTGCTATCAGTTCTCCTGTAACTCCGTTAATAGGTTCTTCCCTTGCCGGGTAGATGTCAGTACAAATAAAAAGATCAGAATTCAAAAATGATCTCCCGAATTCCTGATAAAAATCTCTTGTCCGCGAATACAAGTGAGGTTGAAAAACAACAACCAATCTTCTGTCCCAACCAGCTCTTATTCCTGCAAGAACTACAGTTGTTTCGGTCGGATGGTGAGCATAATCATCAATTACTAAAACTTCTTTATCGTATTTTACCTCAAATCTTCTGTAAACGCCCATAAATGATTCCAGTGCGTGCTTAATTACTTTGAAATCAATTCCTAGCTCGTGAGCAATTGTTACAGCAACTAATGAATTTTTTACATTATGTAGACCGGGAATTCCGAGAGTAATTTCTCCAAGCTCTTTCCCATAATACTTAACCGTAAATGAACTTGAGAATTCACTATGCGAAATATTTATTGCCCTGATATCAGCCTGTGTAGTTAACCCGTACGTTATAACTTTTTTATTTATCTGTGGAATTATATCCTGCAAAGCCGGTTCATCCATGCAAAGAACAACAAAGCCATAAAAAGGAACTTTATTAGCAAACTCGATAAATGCCGATTTTATATCATCAAGGTCTTTGTATGTATCAAGATGCTCGGTTTCCAAAGTTGTTAATGCTGCAATTGTCGGAGTCAGTCTTAAAAATGTTCTGTCGAATTCATCCGCTTCAACTACAATAAACTCACCACTCCCGAGCCGCGCATTGGTTCCGCCAAGCCCGCTTAACTTTCCACCAACGATAATTGTTGGATCAATTTTCCCCTCAGTAAGAGTAAGGCCAACCATTGAGGTAGTTGTAGTTTTACCGTGAGTTCCAGCAATTCCAATTCCATATTGCATCCTCATGCATTCAGCAAGCATTTCTGATCTTTTAATGATCGGAATTTTTCTCTCGGCTGCTGCTCTCACTTCAGGATTATCGAGAGTTACTGCCGATGAATAAACAAGCACGTCAACATCCTTTAAATTTTCAGGTGAATGGCCTTCATAAACTTTAATTCCCAGGTCACTTAGTCTTTTTGTAATTTCGCTCAAAGTTTTATCTGAACCGGAAATCTCGAATCCTCGACTCAAGAGTATTTCGGCTATCCCGCTCATTCCTATTCCCCCAATTCCGACAAAGTGAACTTTTTTAATATTCTTGAACATTACTTATTCTCAATTTCCGCTTTTAATTCCTGAAACCTTTTTAGCAGCTCTTCACCATTCTCATAATCATACGGTCTGACGACAACCAATCTTCTCCTGTTCTTAAATTTTATTCTTACTATCTTAAATACACTGTTTTTGCCATCATTCTTTTCTCGCGATATCTTCATCTTTTTTATATTGCCAAATTCGAATTGGCGTACTTTGAATCGATCACCAAACGAGATGCTTTGCTCACCAAACTGCAAATACTTGTTTTTATAAAGATTAAACAAAAGACTGATCAATGAGATAAATACAATGATCGCGAAAAAGTAAATTATCGGGTCGTTCGTAATGAGCGTAAATGAACCTTCTATAAATTCCCCACGAATCAGTACATAGAGCAGGAAAGCAATAAAGTATATAATTGTCGATACGTAATAGAACGACATTTTATATTTGAATATTTTTTTCTGATTCACTGACTCATTATTCATTTTGATTCTGCATATTTTATTGCATTTTGTGCTATAGCTTTTGCCGCGTCAGGTTTGGAAAGCTTTAGAGCATTTTGCTTTAGTTCCGATAATTTTTTTTCGTCGCTTATTAATGAAATGACTTTGTTTAATATTATTTTTTTTAGATCTTTTTCATCTACTAAAATTGCGGCGTTTTTATCTGATAAAGATTTTGCATTATAATGCTGGTGATTCTCCGCAACATTGGGGGATGGGACCAATATGCAGGGAATCCCCAGCGTCAGAAGTTCTGCTATTGTTATGCCTCCTGCACGAGCCAGAAGGAGATCGCAAGCAGAGTATGCTAAATCTATTTTTTCTATGAATGATAAAACTTTTATATTATCAGATTCGAAGCTTTTAAATTCCTCAAAATCGTTTTTCCCCGTTTGCCAAATAACCTGGATATCTGACTTTTCTAAGTCCCTAACTACACTTGCTGTTGCCTGATTAATAGCTTTTGCACCAAGACTACCGCCAACTACAAATAAGGTTTTCTTATCTGTATTTAATTCGAAATAGTTCAGAGCCTCCTCTTTTGGCACTCGTTTCAAGCTCTCTCTTACCGGATTCCCGGTTAAAAATAATTTCTCTTGGCTCCTGAAATATTTTCTAGAATCTTCAAAACTTATGTGAACCTCATCAGCATATTTCTCTAATAATCTTGATGTAACTCCTGGATAGCTGTTTTGTTCAAGCAAAATAATTTTTGCTCCCATAAAAGAAGCACCTAAAATAGCGGGTCCAGAAACGTATCCGCCTGATCCTATTGCTACCTTCGGTTGAAATTTCATATTAATTATCATTGATTGAATTATTGAAACAATTAATTTTATTGGAAATAATAAATTTTCTGCATTGAACTTTCTTGCAAATCCTTTGATCCAAATTGAACTAAATTTATAGCCGAGTTCAGGAACGACTTTACCTTCAATTTTAGACTTTGTACCGACAAATAATATTTCAGCTTCAGGGACAAGAGATTTAATCTTATCCGCAACAGCAACAGCTGGGAATAAATGTCCACCCGTACCACCGCCTGCGAATAAAAACCTGTATTTATTTTCTTTTCCACTCATTGTCCTCCTTTATTCGTCATAGATACGGAAGCGACATTATTAGCTGCATTTTCTTTTTTTGCATTTGTGTAAGCTATATTCACTAAAATCCCAACTGAGATACACAAAAAAATTAACGATGTGCCACCGTAGCTGATAAATGGTAAAGGCAAACCGGTAGTTGGTACAAGTCCTGTAGCAACAGCTGCGTTGATGAATGCATAAATTATGATCGAGAAAGTGATTCCAAATGCAAGCAGCTGCCCGAAAGTATCCCTTGTTTTCTTTGCTATAATTATTCCTGCAACAAACAAAACCAGGTAGCTGAACAACACAATAAAAGAACCAATAAAACCGAGCTCTTCACCAACTATAGCAAAGATAAAATCCCCGTAAGACTCAGGTAAAAACAAATTACTTTGCATACTATGACCAAGACCAACGCCGAAAATTCCTCCGCTCCCAAGACCAAGTAATGCTTGTTTAACCTGTATGTTAGCTGAACCACCAGTATTAATCGCATTAATAAATGAGAGGATTCTTTCTCTTGAATGTGTAAACAACATCGCTGCTGCGGCTCCGATAATTAAACACAGAAATGCTGTGCCTATGATATGAGTAAACTTTGCTCCGCCTATATACAGCAGTATAAAAGAAATAAACACGAGCAAAATTGCATTACTTACGTTAGGTTGAATAAGGATTAACCCGGAAATTATTAATACCCAGAATAATAAATAGAGGAAACCCTCTTTATATATTTTTAGTGTATCACCTTTGTCTTCAATCATTGCAGCCAAGTGAACTATCAAAACTAATTTTGCAATATCTGCTGGTTGAAATGAAAACAATCCGAGATTGACCCATCTTCCCGCGCCTTTAATATTTTGAGCAAAGAATAGTGTCAACACTAAAACGATAGTCATTATGATAATTGCCGGTTTGCTGAACTCCTTATAAATTTCATACGGAACAGCACAGAAAAATATCATCGCAAGTATCCCGAGTATTACCTTAAATAAATGAGAATTAAAAAGGTGGAAAAGGCTATCAAACCTGATTGCACTGTAGGTACTGCTGGCACTCATAACTATAATTAATCCCAGCAACATTAAAGCAAAAACATCAAAAAATATTGTTAAACCTAGTTTTTTCATTTATAGTTTATTTACGGTTTCTTTAAATACTCTACCTCTGTGCTGATAATCTTCAAATTGGTCAAAGCTTGCACATGCAGGTGAAAGCAAAATCACTTCACCTTCTCTTGCTTCTTTATTTGCAGATATAACTGCATCCTGTAAAGATTTTTCTACTTCTACCTTTACTTCACTGTGAAAAAAACTAAAAATCTTATCTGCGGAAGAACCTATCGCATATATTTTTTTCACTTTTTGCAAAACAAGTTCCTTTATCTGGTTGTAATTATTCCCTTTATCCTGTCCACCAAGTATCAGGAAGATTGGTTCGTTTAAACTTCGAAGCGCATACCAAACTGAATCAACATTAGTTGCTTTCGAATCATTTACATATTTTACACCATTTAGCTCACGCACGAACTCAAGTCTGTGCTCAACACCTCTAAACGTATTTAGCCCTTCTTTTATTTTGTCATTATCAAAGCTGAAAATTTTTAATACACTTATAGCAGCCATTGCATTAGCTACATTATGTTCTCCTGGAATAAAAATATCAGCTACTTCACATTCAAACTCTGTTTGTCCATTTTTATTATAGACTATTTTCTCATTTACCCTGAAACATCCATTTAGTTGTTTCTCATCTAATGAAAAGTAAAAATCCTGGCTCTTGTGAGTTGATAAAAATTTGCTGATTGTTTTATCATCCTTATTAAGGATCACATAATCAGAATCATCCTGATTTTTAAATATTCTGAACTTCGAATGGATATAATTTTCAAACTTATTTTCATATCTATTCAAATGGTCAGGAGTAATATTCAATATCGCAGCAACTTTAGGTTTAAATTTATCAATCATATCCAACTGAAAGCTTGAAACTTCAAGAGCAATGAATTCATTTTCTTTCACATCCAGAGCAACTTCCGAAAAGGCGTCTCCTATATTGCCAACTACATAAGTTTTTGCGCCGCAGGTTTTTAATAGATGTCCACACAAACTGGTTGTAGTTGTTTTACCATTGGTTCCTGTAATTGCAATAATATTTCCCCCGCAAAAAGCGGAAGCCAACTCTACTTCTCCAATTACTTTTATATTTTTTTCTTTAGCTGTCATAATAACCCTTGCATCTGATGGAACTCCCGGGCTTACTATCATTAAATCACAATCAAAAACTTTTTCAGTGTGATTACCAATTTCGAATTCGATTTCATTTTCCTTAAGTATTTTTATTTGCTTCTCTAATTTTTTTGCATCGCCTGAATCACTTACAAACGGCTTTCCATTTAACTTCTTTACCAGTTTTGCAGCACCACTTCCGCTTCTTACAGCACCTATAATCGATATTTTCTTACCCGCAATTTCCATTATCGTATCTTGAAAGAAGCGAGACTAACAATCGCAAGAATTATTGCAATTATGTAAAAACGTGTCACTATTTTAGGTTCAGGCCAACCAAGCATTTCAAAATGATGATGCATTGGTGCCATCTTAAAAACTCTTCTCCCTTCACCGTATTTTTTTTTAGTATACTTGAAATATGATCTTTGTACAATCACCGAAATCGTTTCCATAAAAAAGATACCACCAAGTATCGGTATCAATAATTCCTTCCTTACCAAAATCGATAAAATTCCAAAAGCACCTCCTAAAGCCAGAGAACCCGTATCACCCATAAAAACCTGTGCCGGATATGAATTAAACCATAGAAATCCAAGCGACGCTCCAATCACTGCTGAAATAAATACCGTTAGTTCGCCTGCTCCCGGTAAAAAGATTATATCTAGATATTTTGAGTAAATAGCATTACCACTTACATAAGCTATTACAGCAAGAGTGAGCATTACAATAGTTGTAACACCAATGGCTAATCCGTCGAGCCCATCAGTTAAATTCACAGCATTTGAGGTTGCTGCAACTATAAAGACGACAGCAGGTATATAGAAAATGGACAAATTAAGATTTACACTCTTCAAAAAAGGAACAGTTGTTAATGTGTTAAAATCTTTAAATGCCGGTGTAAAATAAATTATGCATCCAATGATCAACCCAATGCTTACCTGTCCAAGAAGTTTATATCTGGCAATTAATCCATTCGGTAATTTTTTTACGACTTTTAAATAGTCATCAAGGAAACCCACAGCACTAAGCCAGACAGTGCCAGCAAGGATCAGAATTACATAAATACTCTTCAATTCAGCCCATAACAAAACAGGTATTACAATTGAAATGATTAATATTATTCCTCCCATTGTGGGCGTACCGGCCTTTGACCAGTGTGATTTCGGTCCGTCTTCTTTTCTTGCTTCACCTATCTGGTACTTTTGTAATATTTTAATTATTCTCGGTCCAAGATAGAATGCAAGAAATAACGCTGTAATTGCAGCCAGTGCAGACCTGAAGGTAAGGAACCGGAATACTTTAAATCCCGGTGGGCTGAATACCTTATTTATATAATCAAATAGATAGTAAAGCATTAGCCGCTAATTTTATCCTCAATTACTTTTACAAATTCTTCCATTTTCATTCCGCGTGATCCTTTTACCAGTATTACAGAATTTTCAAAATCATGACCAGAAAGGAATTTTTCCATTTTTCTTCTACTTGAAAAATGTTTTGAATTTACATTTACGTTATTTAATTCATTATACAAGTTTTTCATCAACGGACCGATAGACACAACTTCATCAATTTTATTTTTCTCAAGTGTCAGTGATAATTTTTTATGAATCTTTTTCCCAGCTGTACCAAGTTCGAACATGTCCCCCATTACAGCAATTTTTTTTCTCCCTTTTGAAATATCTTTCAATAACCTTATAGCATACTTCATCGATTCAGGGTTTGCATTATAAGTATCATCTATTAGCGTAATGTTGTTTTTATAATTTTTAACGTTTAATCTTTTATCAATATTCTTAACTTTTTTAATGCCTTTAAGAATTTGAGCTTTATTTAACCCAAGTTCGAAAGCAACTGCAGAGGACGCTAACAAATTTTGAGCGTTCTGTTCTCCGTAAAAAAAGGCTCCACTTATTTTTTTGTTTTTATATTTTATCTCCACTCTTTCTTTTCCCTTTTCATCCGGCCCAAGCAATTTCCCTTTTATCATAGTATTCGAGCTAAATGAATATGAAATCCTATTTCTATAACTGCTAAATGAATTCTTTAGCATAGGATCATCATAGTTTATAAACAAAGTTCCATTATTCTTTTTAGTGGCTTTGAATAAAGCTACTTTTTCTTTTAGCACGCCTCTTTTGTTTTTCAGAAATTCAAGATGAGAATTTCCAATGTTTGTTATTAAAGCATAATCAGGCTCAGCAATATTAGCGGAATAACTTATTTCGCCAAAATGATTTGTACCAAGTTCAAGCACTAAAACCTGGTGTTTTTCATTTGTGCTTAAAATTGTTAAGGGCACGCCAATATGATTGTTATTATTTAATATTGTTTTATTCACTCTATATTTTTCTTTTAGTAAGGTGGCAATCATTTCTTTTGTTGTAGTTTTTCCAGCGCTACCTGTTATCCCTATAACTTTTGCATTTAACTTTCTTCTCCACGTTCTTGCAAGGTCGCCATATGACTTAGTTGTATCTTTAACAGTTACTACCGTTAGTTCTAGATCCGAAAAACTTTTATATCTGTTTTCATTTATCATTACAGCCGATACACCTTTTTTAATTGCTTCTCTAACAAAATCGTGGCCATCGAACCTTTCACCTATAATTGCAACAAAAATTGAATTCCTTTTTATTTTTCTAGAGTCAATTAGAACCGAACTTACTGCTTTATAATTATCAGGATTATAAATTACAGCTCCCTGTATTTCAAAAAAATCTTCAAGTGTCAATCTTATTTTCTTCACAGATATTTCCGTGCAACTTCCTGATCCGAAAAATGATTTCTAATCCCTTTTATTTCCTGATAACTTTCGTGACCTTTACCCGCAACTAATATCACGGCATTCTCTTCCGAGGTTTCAATTGCCTTCTTAATTGCTTCTTCCCTGTTTTCAATTACTTCATAATTATCAGAATTAATCCCCTTTTCTATATCAGAAATTATTTCAAACGGATTCTCAAACCTCGGATTATCTGACGTTACAAAGGCTTTTTTACTGTGTCCTGTGGCAATCTTTCCCATAATAGGTCTTTTTGTTTTATCGCGATTACCACCACAACCAAAAACTGTATAAACAGGATTTTCATCTTTTACAATTTTTTTAATGGCCAACAATGTTTTCTCAAGACTGTCGGCAGTGTGAGAGTAATCAACTATTACTTTCTTTGTACCTTTGCCAATTATTTCAAATCTTCCCGGAACCTGCTTTGTATTTTTGATTCCTTCAATTGCTTTTTTTTCATCAACACCGAACAAAACAGAAACCGCAAAGGCCGCACCTGCATTATATGCATTGAACTCACCTACCAAAGAAGTGTTTACCTGATATTTGCTTCCTTTTCGTTCAATAATAAAATTTGTACCATCCAGATCGTATTTAATGTCTTTCAAAATAAAATCTGCATCTGATGTTGTTCCATAAGAGTATAATTTTGCCTTTGAATCCTTAATGAGCAGAGTACTATTCTTGTCATCAGAGTTGTAAACACCAAATGCAGATTGAAAAAGGGAATCGAAAAGTATTTTCTTTGCATTAAGATAATTTTGAAAGTTTTCGTGAAAATCTAAGTGATCAGAAGTAATATTTGTAAATATGGCTGCGGCAAAGTTCAAATTATACGTTCTTTTCAATACCAGCGAATGAGATGACGCTTCCATCACGGCATATTCACAGCCACTGTTGAACATTTTCAACAGCAACTTGTTCATATCATTCGACTCTGGTGTTGTTAAAGCTGAATTCAATTTCTCATTCCCAATATAATTTGAAATTGTTCCTGTCAATCCTGTTTTATACCCGGCTGTTTCTAAAATACTTTTAATAAAAAAAGCTGTTGTTGTTTTTCCGTTTGTTCCTGTAATACCAATCAGTTTTAACTTTTTTGACGGTTCTTTAAAAAAATAATTTGACAACTCCGCCAAAGCTATCCTGCTATCATTCACGAGAACCTTTGTTACGCACTGATGGATAAAAATATCTTCCGGCACAGCATCATTATTTTCAAGAACGACAGCAATGGCTCCCTTACTTATCGCATCCAGAATATATTTATGTCCATCAGTATTAAAACCTTTTATCGCTACAAAAACAGAATTTTTTTTTACTTTTCTAGAATCATAAACAACTGAAGCAACATCTTTCCTTTCTACCTGTCCGACAACCTGTATAGCATGAACACTATTTAATAGTTGAGTTAATTCCATCAATAAACTGATGCACCATTAATTTGAACTTCTTTGCAATCCAAATTGCAGACCAGTCCTTTCGAAATTTTTTCTCCGGGTTTAATACTTTGTGAAACAATTACACCTGAGCCATTAACTCTATATTTAATTCCCAGTTCACTTAAAATCTTTATACCGTCTCGTAAGCTATAGTTAGAAAGATCTGGCATTTTACTTTTCGAAAAAGAGTTTAGATCATTTGTCAAAATTTTAGTTGGTTGTGTAGAGGGTATTTGTTTATCTTCCTGCTTATTGCTTGTAAAAACAACCTTCACATTATTTTGTTTATCTTCTGGTTGCTCTTCAAAATAGTTTACATCTGTATTTATAATTCTTTGTGCAACATTTTTGAAAATTGGTGCAGCAACCTGTCCTCCATACCTTCCTTTTTTAGGAGAATTAACTAATACAAAGCAGATTATTTTAGGATCATCAGCTGGGAAAAATCCAATGAAAGAAGAATTATAGTTTGTTTTTGAATAGCTGCCGTTCACCAGTCTTTGAGAAGTTCCTGTTTTACCGCCCACAGTTATAAAATCCAGCTTAGCATTTTTTCCCGTCCCTTTATTTACAACACCTACAAAAATATTTCTCATATCTGCAGATGTTTTGGAAGAAATAACTCTTCTGATTTCTTTCGGTGTATTTTCAGTTAATACTGTCCCGTCGTGCGCAACAACTTTTTTAATAATTTGCGGTTGGTACAAAATTCCACCATTTATAATTGCAGAATATGCCGTGATCATTTGTATGGGAGTAACAGCAATTTCGTATCCAAAAGACATATATGCTTTAGTAATTGCCGACCATTCATTTGGTTTTTTCAACTTGCCCTTTACTTCACCGGGAAGATCGATTGACGTATAATTTCCAAAACCAAACGCACGCACATATTTATAGAACAAATCATCGTCGATATTCTGAACTAGTTTTGTCATTCCAATATTGCTTGATTCTTCCACAACTCCTTTTGCAGTAAGCCATGTGTGTTCGTGCGTATCATAAATGGTGACATTTCTAAATCTATACTTTCCATTTTCGACATATACTTTTTGATTTTCATTTACAAGATTTTGATCAAGCAATGCCGACATCGAAATTCCTTTAAACGTAGAACCAGGTTCATAAGTGTCGGTTACTGCTTTGTCTCTTCTTTCGTCATCGGTATAATTCCAATATTCGTTTGGATTGTAATCATTCATATTTGCAAGTGCGAGTATTTCCCCGGTATTCGGGTCCATAATAATTCCAACCGCAGATACTCCGCCGTAAGTGGACAAACCATTCTTAAGTTCTTCTTCGAGAATTGACTGATAGGTTTTATTAATAGTTAAAACTAAATTATCACCCGGTACTGCGGGTTTGGTTTCTTCTTCGGATATTGTAATCATATCTCCCACAGCGTCTCTTTCAACCAGACGTGTTCCATCTTCACCGCTTAGTTGTTTGTTAAAAGATCTTTCGATGCCGTTTACACCCTGACCATCGTTGCCTACAAATCCAAGAACATGTGAAGCCACATCATCATAGTGATAAACCCTGGTTGGATCTTCTCTATAAAACAATCCGTTTATTTTAAAGTTTGTAAGCTGAAAAGCCTTCTGGCCCGGAGCCTTTTTTTCCAAACAAATCGTTTTTCCTGAATCACTCATCAGGTTATAGTAATAATTCTTACTTCTGCCGAATATTGAAGAAAATTTCTGCGCAATTTTATCTTTCCCAGATTTGGAGACCATTCTTAAATCAAGATAAAATGAATAGTCGTTTCTATTATAAACGAGTAACACGTTATTTCTATCATAGATTAACCCTCTTTCAGCATCAATCTTTTCTAAATTGGTTTGCTGTCTTTGAGCATAATATTTGAGCTCTTCACTCTTTACAATCTGGATATCAACCAGTTTGATTACTAAAGCAATAAAAAGCAATAAGACAAAAACTGTTATAATAATTGCTCTTGAGCTATTCATATTTCTTTTTCAATATTTTATCAATTTTATCTATCTTCTTTTTATTAACTTTCACCTTCATCTGTGGTCGTGTATCTACTACCATTCCCAGTTCGTTTTTAGCAATTTCAACAATTCTCTCTTCTGACGTTAAATCCTGTCTCTGACCCAATAAGGCAGTATTATGATTGCTAATGGCTTTCAGTTTTTCTCCTAACAAAAATTTTTCTTTTATCATAGCTTCGCACTTTAGTTTCACACTTACATATCCAAGCCCCAATAGAGTAAAAACTATCAGTAGAAAGAGAGCTGAGGCAATTTTAGATTTCGAATTTTTTTTCATACTCTCTCCGCAACTCTTAGTTTAGCACTTCGTGCACGAATGTTACTTCTTATTTCATTCTCAGAGGGTACAACAGGTTTCTTCGTTAATATGTTTAACCTCTGTTCTTTGTCACATTTACAAACCGGAAAGTCCTTTGGACAAATGCAATCAAGTGTTTCGTACCTAAAATGTTCTTTAACTATCCTGTCTTCCAGAGAGTGATAAGACAGAATAACTATTCTTCCACCCATTTTAAGTAACGAGACGGAATCATTCAAAAAGGTCTTTAAAACACCAAGCTCATCATTTACATAAATACGAAGAGCCTGGAATACTCTTGATAACGTTTTTACCAAAAATCTTTCAGGTGTAATCTCAGAAATAATTTCTCTCAATTGTTTAGTCGAAACAATCTTTTTAGCTGTTCTACTCTGTAATATTTTGCTCGCTATCTTTCTTGAGTTTCTTTCTTCACCATATTCGTAAATAATATTTGCAATGTCTTCTTCAGAAAATGAATTAACAATATCTGCTGCGCTAACTGCTTTTGATTTATCCATTCTAAGATCTAACTCTGCTTCTTTCTGATATGTAAAACCAGAACTCGGATTATCAAGTTGAAAAGATGATACTCCCAGATCAGCAAAGATTCCTGTGAATTGTTGCACCAATTCAATTTTGGATATTGGTCCTATTTGGGCAAAATTGAAATTGTAAATTCTCATTCTCTTTTCTTCATTAAATTTTTTTTTCGTAAAGTTAAATGCATCTAAATCCACATCGGTTGCTATGAGTAACGCATCATCATTTAATTTTTTTAACATTTGTTCCGAATGTCCGCCAAACCCTAAAGTTCCATCAAAATAAATACCTGATTTATCAGTTATCAGGTATTCAATACTTTCGTTTAATAAAACCGGCGTATGATGTGACTCCATCACGGCGCCATTACTTTAGCTGCAATTTCTTCGTAAGTTTCTTTAGTTGACTTCAGATACTCATCAAATTCTTTCGGATTCCAAATTTCAATTTTTTTTAATGCACCAAGGATGATCACTTCTTTTTTAATGCCTGAGTATTCCAATAGTGTCTGAGGAATTAAAATTCTTGATTGCGAATCCAGTGTATCTTCAGCTGCGTGTTGTAAAATCATTCTAATGAATTTTGCCTTCTGTGGATCGAACGGATTTAACTCTTCAAGTTTCTTTTCGAAGACAAGCCATTGATCGAGTGGATAAACATCGATACACTTTCCTGTTCCCCTGGTCATTACAAAAGTATCGTTTGCCCCAGGCGAAACATGTTTACGAAGTTTTGCAGGGATGCTTACTCTTCCTTTTGCATCTACTGAGTATGTAAATTGTCCTCTAAACAAGCTTAAATCCTTATTTGGTCTTTTTCACCACAATTCCCCACTACTCCCCAAAATAAGGGAAATTATTGTCAATTGTCAAGAAGTTTTTTCAACTTTCTCCACAAGTTTCCCAAATAACGATTTTAAATACTTAAGAGATTACTTTAAGGGATCAGGTAAATTCTTATAAATGAAAGAGATTAAATAGAGGGGTTTTGGGGAGATTAATTAAATGCAGCCGATAAAATACTTTATCAATTTTCTTTAAAATATTTAATATAAAAACTGATGTATGGGTAATGTAAACAAATTAAATATTACTTTGAACATTAAAGTAAATTACCAGGAAAGATCTCTTATTGAATCGGAGTTGAGTTTGATTGATAAAAAATAATTTGATGTTAAACCATATTTTTTATTTGCAATCTGAAAAAATTTTTTGTGACATTAAATATTCCATCACTTAGTTATTCAAAACATAAAATTAAGTTTCAAAAATACTTTTGTGGTAGGTCTCTTTAAGGGTGAGCCATCTGCCGGATTCGAACCGGCGACCTAATCATTACGAATGATTTGCTCTACCAGCTGAGCTAAGATGGCTTGCAATAGTATAAAAAAAATAGGCAAATGTAACATAACACCTGCCCATCAATAAAAAATTGAAAAATTATCTGGCTCTTTTTTTATGCCTATTTTTTCTCAGTCTTTTTTTCCTTTTGTGGGTCGCCATTTTATGACGTTTCCTTTTTTTGCCGCAAGGCATTAGTTACCTCCAATTTATTTTGTATGTGATTCTAATAATTCCTTAGCTCTTTTGCCAATATCATTGTTTGGGTTTTGATTAACGGCTTTGTTCAGCCACTCTTTTGACTTTTCTAAATTTCCAGCTGATAAGTTTACAATTCCTAAATTTAAAAATGCTATCTGATGGCGAGGATTATATTTTAAGGCACTTTCCATTTCACTGATAGCAGTATTAAAATCACCAAGGTTGTAATAACAAACGCCCATATCTACTCTTGCATCAGCATCACCAGGTTGCATTTTAAGGTATTGTTTGTAATTTATTATTGCCTGTTCATACAAACCTGAATCATTTTTTAGATGTGCTAAAGCAAGCAACGATTCTTTATCATCTGGATTTGCTTTTACATGGGCTTCCAGGTCATTTATTTTTTGAATATTATTTAGATTTACACCGGATCCTTCACCTTGGTTTACTCCCACATTGGTTTCAGTGATTTTTTTTGAATCAAGTACGCCGGAAAAACTTAGTATCAGGACTACAGCCACCAACAGTATTCCGGTTATAATATAAAGCTCTTTCTTATTTAAAGTTTTCTGTTGAGACTGTCGCTGATTTCCTTTGGAAGTACTGTTTTGCTTTGATTTTTTCTTATGATGGTGATGCGATTTTTTCTTTTCTACCGGTGAAGTCTCAATATTTTTATTTTTGACTTCTGCTTTATCCTTCAACCTTATTCCACAGCCTGCACAAACTACATTTTCAGTGCTGTTTTCTTCACCACAATTATTGCAAACAACCACTTCTTTTGTTTCATTATCAAAAGAATTTTGCTGATTCAAATTTTCCAGCTTAACACCACATTCAGGACAAAATTTAAATTCTTTGTCCAGTTTAATGCCACACTCAGGACAAAACTTGAACATATTTATTACTGCTCCCGTTCTTTCATTCCTTTGTTGACCATTTCTTTAAAATCTTTTGAAAATTTAAAAGTCGGCACATAATGTTCGGGCACAAAGACTGATTCTCCCGTTTTAGGGTTTCGTGCCTGACGGGCATTTTTCTTTTTTACTTTATAACTTCCAAATCCTCTTATCTCAATTCCTTTGCCTTCTTTCAGAGATTCAATAACTGTCTTGAAAAAGCCTTCAATAATAGCTTCAGTTTCCAGTTTTGTTAAGCCCGTTCCAGATGCAACCTTATCGACAATATCTGCTTTGGTCATATTGCCACCTTTTGATTATTAATAATTTATAAGTCTTTATAAATTAGAGAGTTAAATTATCAAACATTTCCTGTAAAATCAACTTATCAGGGACTCCCTACTCCTATTTCTGTTCTTAAATAGGATCTTTTATATTTAATCATTTTTAAACAGAAAATGGACAAAATAGTCTATAACCAACTAATTTTTGCTCATTTTTCTGTATCTTTTCTACCCGGCTATGGAGTTATGTCTCAAAATGATAAAAAATTATGACCTTTTGTGTTTATTTTGCACCAAAAATGCATTATTAGGAAAGGTATGTTCTGTGGCACCAAAATTGTTGAAATTCTAAAAGAAATGGGGATATTAATTATCTTTAAGGGAAAACATGGAACTAATACCAATTATTAAGGCCTCACTAGGTATTTTTGCATTATTGACATCTATCACATTTGTAATTTCCTTTGTAGTCTACAAAATTAAAAATAGAAACTGTGTAAAGCCTTATCAAAGAGAGCCGAGGATATTTGATTCCAGCCTGATTTTAGAAGTTCACGACTCGCAAGAAGTGGAAGAAGATAATAAATCAGACAATTCAAAATTTAGAGTACTGAATGAAATTAATCAGGGAGAAAATATCCTTAAATCAAACAACCTTATAAAAGAGCCTGTACCTGAAGAGGTCAATAATGACTATGTAATCCCAAAACCACAAAAGAAATCTGCAAATGAGGTCTTTAATATTTATAGCTTCTATTCTAATGATGATCCTAGTACTATGCACAAATTAAGAGTTAAGACTGCCACAGCTGATTGACCCCATCTTATCCAAATAATTCCTTCAAGTCCTTATTTTTCCATTGTCATTATAGTTTATATTACAGTATCTTGGCTGTAATATAATTGGTCTCTAAATGGAAACACAAACTCTTTATATAAAAAATATGGTCTGCCCGAGATGTATAAAAGTAGTTAATGATGAATTACATAAATTTGGCTTAAATGTTGTCAAAGTAGAACTTGGTGAAGCTATAATCGAAGTTAATAACAAACCTTTAAATATAGATGAAATCAAAAAAAGTCTGGAAATTAATGGTTTCGAATTGCTAGACAATAAACAGGGTAAACTGGTTGAAAAGATAAAAACTTTAATAATTGAAAAAATCCAAAATGGTAAGCCCGGCTCATTAGAAAAATTTAATTTTTCAAAATACCTTTCGGAAAATTTAAATATAACCTACCAGTACATTAGTCATCTGTTCTCATCGCTTGAAGACAAAACAATTGAAAAATTTATTATTAGCCAGAAAATCGAAAAAGTTAAAGAGCTTTTGGTTTATGACGAATTAACACTAAGTGAAATTGCTTACAACTTAGGTTACAGCAGTGTACAACATTTATCAAACCAATTCAAACAAATCACAGGTTTTACACCCAGCCACTACAAAAACCTCAAGAACAAAAAAAGAATTCCCCTAGATAAGGTTTAAAATTCTGTAAACTTTAGACCAATAATTGTAACGCATTTCCATCGTCATTTTAATATTATTGCCTTGTAAATAACAAGATAATGAGGCATTTAAAATGACTACAAAAAAACTAAATATTGAAGGAATGTCCTGCGAACACTGTGTTCGCGCTGTAAAAAGTGAACTTGCGAAATTAGATATAAATGTAAAAGATGTAAAAATAGGGTTAGCTGAAGTTGAGTACGATGAGAATAAAATTAAAGAGAGTGATTTAAAAAATGCTGTTGAGAACGCCGGTTATAAGCTGACATAATTTGTAAACTATATTGAACAATCGGTTTTAAAATGATAGATGAGGAAGTAAAATCAAAGAAAATTTCAGCGCCTGTAGAGGGTATGACTTGTGCAAGTTGTGTTGCAAGAGTTGAAAAAGCAATTTCAAAAGTCGAGGGGATAAAAAACGTTTCTGTAAATTTCGCTTCTGAAAAAGCCTCGTTCGAATTTAATCCCGATAGAGTTGACTTAAAAGAAATTGAAAATATCGTCGAAAAAGCCGGCTACAAAATAAAATTAGATGAAAACGTTGCTGACAAAGCTAAAACAGAAAGACAAAGTAACTACGAAGAACAACACCTTGATTATGAACAGAAGTTAAGGAAAGACTTTATTTTTTCAATAATAATGACCATACCTATATTTATTATTAGCATGGGGATGTCTTTCGAAAGCTTTAGGGAAATTATTCCTTTATCGATAGAGCAATTTAACAGGATTTTATTCATACTTGCTATACCTGTAATATTCATCCCGGGAAAAAGGTTTTTCGAGATTTTCTGGAATAATCTAAAGCATTTTTCAGTAGACATGAATTCACTCGTAGCTATTGGAACTGGTGCCGCCTTTTTATTTAGTACTCTCATAACATTATTTCCGGAATTGATATTAAAACCAGGGGAACGACCGCACGTATATTTCGATACGGCCGCAGTTATAATTACCCTGATTTTGATGGGACGTTGGCTTGAATCTAGAGCAAAATCAAAAGCCAACACTGCAATAAAAAAACTAATGGGATTAAAGCCTAAAACTGCTCTTGTAAAACGTGAAGGAAAAGAAATAGAAGTTGACATCGACAAGCTGAAAAGAGGAGATGTTGTTATAGTTAAACCGGGCGGAAAAATTCCTGCTGACGGCAAAATCACTTCCGGTAATTCGGTCCTTGATGAATCGATGATAACAGGCGAAAGTAAACCTGTTGATAAAAAGAAAGACGATATTGTAATAGGAGGAACTATCAATAAAACAGGATCATTTGAATTCGAAATCACAGAGATCGGAAATAATTCTGTTTTAGGTCAGATTATAAAAATGGTAGAAGAAGCTCAGGGATCAAAAGCTCCGATACAAAATTTAGCTGATAAAGTTGCAGCAGTTTTTGTCCCCGCTGTTGTTGGTGCCGCTATCATGACATTTATACTTTGGTCAATATTTGGTAGTAATAATGCATTAAATTCAGGTCTACTAAATTTTGTAGCCGTATTAATAATAGCCTGCCCCTGTGCACTTGGCTTAGCTACTCCTACTGCTTTAATGGTGGGAACCGGGAAAGGAGCCCAATTGGGTATTCTTATAAAAAATGGCTCCAGTCTTGAACTTGCCCATAAAATCAACACAGTGATATTTGATAAAACGGGAACCATAACAAAAGGCGAGCCTACCGTTACCGATATTTTCACGAGCGGGCTTACGGAAAATGAATTAATTAGATTTGTTGCATCAGTTGAAAACAAATCAGAACATCCAATAGCAGAATCGATAATAAATTATGCAAAAGATAAAAACCTGAACCTTGCAGAAATAGAATCCTTTAAGAGTATTACCGGCCAGGGAATTTCAGCAATAATTGATGGAAAACTAATTATCATCGGCAATAAAAAACTAATGGATGACTTTTCAACCAATACTAATAAATTTAAAAATAAGATTGAAAAATTATCTACGGAAAGCAAAACTATCATCTATATAAATATTGATGGGGAATTAAAAGGATTACTTGGAATTGAAGATCCAATCAAAGAGGATTCTAAAGAAGCTGTACATAAACTTAAAGAAATGGGCTTAAAAACTGTAATGATAACGGGTGATAATTTTACCACTGCTGAAAATATTGCAAAAAGAATTGGAATTGATTCCTTTGAAGCAGAGGTAATGCCTGATGATAAAGCAAATGCAGTAAAAAAATACCAGGGGAATAATGAAGTTGTTGCAATGGTTGGAGATGGGATAAATGATGCACCTGCGTTGGCACAAAGCGACGTAGGAATAGCGATCGGAAGCGGTACTGATATCGCAATGGAGACCGGCTCTGTAGTTTTGATGGGTGGAAATCTGGAAGGTGTGATTAGAGCAATAAAATTATCTAAAAGGACGATCTCTATAATTAAACAAAATCTATTCTGGGCTTTTATTTATAATACAATTGGAATTCCTCTTGCAGCCTTTGGATTACTTAACCCGATGATTGCTGCTTTTGCAATGTCAATGAGTTCTGTTTCGGTTGTTAGTAATTCTTTAAGATTAAAAAACTTTAAAGTTTCGTAACACAGAGTATTATTCCGTGTTATGTAAGTCTCTTACATTTTGGGTAATCGTTCCAGGTAGGAACTGTTACTTAGAACAGCGAATGTATCAATTCCTCTCAATTCATCCAGAGTAAAACAATTCATATAACTCATCGAGCTTCTAAGCCCATCCGAAATACTATCTATTACATTTTTAACAGCACCCTTATATGCCACCATTGTTTCTTCCCCTTCAATAAATTCATTCTTCATTTTTACACCAAAGGATGCAGAGCCACGGTATTTTTTCCAAAGTTGTCCATTATACTTAATCACCTCACCCGGAGTCTCTCTTGTACCAGAAAGCATTCTTCCAAGCATTACAACATCAGCCCCAAGAGCAATTGCCTTTGCAACATCACCCGGGCTTTTAATTCCACCATCTGCAATAATTTTAATATTCAGCTTATGTTCTTTTCTTGAAAACAGAACATTCAACAATGAAGAAACCTGGCCTATTCCAATCCCGGTTTGAATTGAAGTGGTGCATACACTTCCGCTTCCGATCCCAACTCTAACAGCATCTGCCCCAGCGCTTTCAAGTTGTGACAGACTTTTGCCGTGTGCTATGTTCCCGACTATTATCTTTGTGTTAAATTTCTTTTTTATTTCTTCAGTTTTATTTAGCACTTCATTATTGTTTGCATTAGCCGTATCAATACAAATTGTGTATCCTGCTTCAATTAATTTTTCAACTTCACTAAGTGGAGTGGTAAGCGCTATTGAAACTCCTCTGATTTTTTTGCCATTATTTTTATCAACTAAAATTTCTTTTAATGAGCTGTCAAATCTGTTCAATATACCCAGACAGCCAAGGTCTGTAAGTGCCTTTGCCATTTCAATTCCCGTTACTGTCTCCATAGGACTGGAAACAACCGGAAGAGTTAAATCAAGTCCTAAAAAATTACATGCCGTAGCTGCTTCGGTTCTGGATTTAATTCTTGAAACCTCGGTCGGGATTAAGCTTATATCATCATATGTTAATGACTGGTTAAAATCATTGAGCGCTTCTTTAGTATATACTTTCATCCTATGAGTTTTCCTTTTGCTTTTTAAGAGATTATATCCCTATCAGCATTTTTCTAACTTAATTATTAAGAGTTGATTCAACCTCATCAATTAACTGATCCATCTTTTGTGTAACGGCGATAACCGGTTCAGGAGAATTCATATCTACACCTGCATTCTTTAATATATTCACTGAATAGTCACTGCTTCCTGTTTGCAGGAAATTTAAATATTTTTTTATGGCAGCTTCTCCTTCTGAAAGAACTTTTCCGGATAAAGTCTCGGATGCTGCAAATCCTGTAGCATACTGATAAACATAAAAATCATAGTAAAAATGCGGAACTCTTGCCCAGGTATAATTTTCTTCTTCATCAATTATCATTTCAGGTCCCCAGTATTTTTGATATAATTCCCGGTACAACTTGCAAAGGTCTTCATGTGTTAAAGCCTGACCTTTTTCTGACATAGTGTATACTTTCATCTCAAACTCAGCAAACATAACCTGCCGGTAAAATGTTGCAGTAATATTATTTAAATATTTTTCGAGAAAATATAATTTGTCTTCTTTTGAATCTGAATTTTTTATTAGGTGATTCAATAGTAGTGATTCATTAAATGTTGAAGCGACTTCTGCTAAAAATATTGTATAATTAGCGTAAGGATATGGTTGCGATAATCCTGTATAATATGAATGCATATTATGTCCCATTTCATGAGCAAGTGTAAAAACGTCATTCAGAAGATCTGTCCAATTCAAGAGGACATATGGATGAACACCAAAAGTTACACCGGAAGAATAAGCCCCACTCCTTTTGGCCTGAGTTTCATAGACATCAACCCATTTTTTATCAAATGCTTTCTGCAACGAACCAAGATAATCATCTCCTAAAGGTTTCAAAGCTTCGTAAACAATTTCTTTTGCTTCTTCATAAGTATATTTTTTCTCTTCAATAGGAAATAACGTCACATACGTATCGTAAGGATGTAATTCATTAATTTTTAATAATTTCTTTTTAAGCGATGCCCACCTGTGAAGTGCCTTTAAATTTTTATTCGTATTATCTATCAGATTGTCATACACAGAGAAAGGAATATTATTTGAATCTAACGCTGCTTCTCTGGCTGAATTATAATTTCTCGCTTTAGCATTAAAGATATTAGCTTTTAAATTACCATTAAACAATGAGGCAAAAGTATTTACAAATTCCTTATATGGTTTATAATAACTTTTATATGCCCTCTCTCTGAAATTACGGTCTTTCGAATAAATAGCCATGGAATATCTACCGTGGGACATTTCTATTGGTCTTCCTTCATCATCCTCAACAACCGGAAATTTCATATCTGCATTAGTAAACATTGAAAATGTGTTATATGCAACCTGCATAGCTTCAGAGGATAGTGCTAAAATTTTTTCTTGCTCAGGTGAAAGTGTATGATCTTTTGTTCTAAAAAGATTCTTTAAATAATGCCTGTAAGTATTGAGCTCGTCATCAGAATCTAAAAACTGTAGTATTTTCTCTTCAGGGATAGATAGAATCTCGGGACGTATAAAGGAACTTTCAGTTGATATTTGAGAGTAAAGACTTTTGATCCTGTCATTCATGGCCTGGTACTTTGTTACTCTCATATCGCTGTCTTTCTCAAGCATAGAGTAGAGATACAATTTCTGCAGTTTTATCCCTATTTCATCATCAAACTTTAAGCATTTAAGCAAATCGTCTGCAGAATTGCTCAGCTTACCTATGAAATTTTTATAATTGGCAATATTATTTTTGACCCAGTTAAAATCTTTATTCCATAAATCTTCAGATTGATAAATATCTGTTAAATCCCATTTATATTTTTCGTCAATGTCTGATCTTGAAGGCAACGAACCGGCTATTGTTGCTGAACCTTTTTCAGCAAAGTACAGAAAGGTGCTCATATCAAAAATACTTTTTGTTCTCATAAGTCTTTAACTTCCCCTGATAATATTTAATGCAGGAAATTGGTTTAAACCGGGGATGAAGTTACAAAATATTTAGCAGAATTTAAATCAGGCCGGAAAAAATACAAGTTAATTATCTTAAAGCCATTTCTTTCTTTTGAAGAAAATTAACATGCCTATAACTATAAATAGCATAATCAAAATGACAAAGGGATAGCCATATTGCCAATTCAACTCGGGCATATTCCATGGGCTATTTTCGGAGTGAAAATTCATTCCATAAATCCCGACAACAAAAGTCAGGGGAATAAAAATAGTAGAAATAATAGTTAAAATTTTTACAATCTCATTCATTTTATGCCCAGCTTGAGAGATATAAACTTCTTGCAATCCATTAATTACTTCTCTGTAATTTTCAACATTATCAGTTATCTGCTTAATGTGATCATAAAGATCATGAAGATATATATAAGTTGATTTTGCTATAAAACTGTATTGTTCTCGTTCCAAAGTGTATATTATATCTCTTAATGGTGAAATTGCACGCTTTAGTTTTATAGTTTCTTTTCTGATTGAATGAATGTTTTGGAGTGCTCCTTCAGCTGGATTCAAAAGTAACGAATCTTCAATTTTTTCAATATGTTCATCAATTTTTTCAAGTACACTAAAGTAATTATCTACCATTGTATCTATTAATCGATAAGCGAGGTAATCGGCGCCCGACTTCCTGATTCTTCCACTATTACTTCTGATCTTTTCTCTGATCAGATCAAAAACATCGCCTTCTCTTTCCTGAAACGTAATTAAGAATTTCTTTCCAAGGACAAAACTTACCTGTTCAATATTCAATTCATTAAATTCATTATTATAATTTATCATTTTTGTCATTATGAAAACGTAATCGTCATATTCTTCTGCTTTAGGGCTGTGTCCAACATTTAGTATATCTTCAAGAACAAGCGGATGAATACCAAATATTTTTCCTGTTTCATCAATCACTTGAGTATTATGTATCCCGCAAATATTTATCCAAGTAACATTTTTGCTTGTTTTATATTTCTTAAGTTTGCTCAGCTCCTGTTCAGGAATATTTATTTCATTTACTTTGCTTGCATTAAAATCGAATACACTAATTTTGATTTTTTCAACCTTCTTTTCACCTGTAAACACAAGCGAGCCCGGCGATAAGCCTTTTTTGTTTTGTTTCATTTTTTTAAAAAGCAATTTGTATTTCCTCAAAGTTTGACAGACATAATATAAAATCGAAAAAAATTATGACAGTTTAAATAGATTAATCCTAAAATTTTCGCGGATTTTCAGCAGTATCACTTCTTTATATTACCTGTAGCTTGTTACTTGTTAATTAAGCTATCAACAGAGGCTTTGAAAAACTTATAATTCCTTTTACCCACAATTGAGACCCGTCTTTTGCCTTCCTTATCGAAAATAAAAGTTACCGGCACTGCGCCAGACCAGTTTTTGTCCATTAAATCTAAAAGTGCATCAACATTATCTTCACTTGCCATATAAACATCTAGATTTGAATCTTTTTTCTTAAGGAATGGAATAACAAGCGAGTCCTTTTCTGCCAGAAGGTTAACATTAAGGCTTATAAAATCAACTGGCTTATTGCTGAATGTGTCGTGCAATTTAATAAGATCAGGAAATTCTTCAATGCAGGGAATACACCACGTAGCCCAAACGTTTACAAAAAGTACTCTTCCGTTTCTATTATTGATTAAGCTCGAAAGTTGATCTTTATCAATCACCCAAATATTATCGTAAGCTGATTTTGTTGTTATAGTATTAACATTTTTTTTGCTTGGAAACTGCAGGATAACAGCTAATATTACGAGTATCCCCCCGGCAATAAAAAAATACTTATTAACTTTCACGAACCAACTCTTTTAATTGTGCAGCCCATCGCTCGGGTTCGTTTGACAGCTACTTCTTTTCCAGTCAGAATTTCATTGAGCGCATTTATTAGATCATTATTTTTTGCCAGACCAGAACCTCTTGCATCATCTATTCTACCATGATATAAAATCTCAAAGTTAGTATTAAGTACATATATTTCGGGTGTTACCTGAGCATCTAATCTATCTGCAATTATATTATTTTTGTCTTTCAAAATTGGAAATTGAAAGCCGTGGTCCTCAGCGTGTTCTTTAATATTTTCAGCGGCTTCGGCTTTATTGGAGTTCAAACCTATAAAAGCTATATTTTTTGTATGGTAATTCTGATATAGTTCATTCATTTTTTCGTTATATGAATTTGAGACCGGGCATTGTGTTGAAATGAACATTAAAACAATCGCTTTGGAATCTTTATAATCCGAAAGTGATTGAGTTTTACCGTTATAATCTTTTAAAGTAAAATTTTCAACTTTTGTTATTTCTTTAGAGGAGGTATTTCCTTGTGAGATAATGCCAAGGACTAAAAAACTCAAAACAACTATTCCAGAAACACTTAAAATCAATAGGATTTTCTTTTCCATTTTTTCCTCCGGTTCATAATAAATTCAGAATATTGGAAACTACTGTCAGCGAAATGATTTAAAAAAGTAAACTCATTTCCTTTGAAATGAAACATATTTTTTACGGTGGTTTATTTAGTACCCAACTTTTTTATAGCTGCATTCAGTGTAACCAAAACAACTTCCCTTCTTTCGTTTTTCGTAATTTTTTTTAAGAAACGGAAGCTTTTCTTTTTTATCCTACTTTAACAATAAATACGCATAAAAATGCTTCGACCCTTTTATAGAAAATAGAGAATGCCATAACTATGTATCTAAGTTTGAATAGTTAAATTTTTTCTATTACTTCTCTGGAAGCTGTAAATTTGCCGTGGTACTTTTCAATCGCTTCTTCCTGTAATCTTTTGGCTTCTGTGTTCGCATATTCTGTATATTTCTCAAATGAATCGAGTTGGTAATTTACCCTATAAACAATGAAGCCTGCTTCAGTTTCAGGGATAAGAATCTTAAATATTTTATAATCATTAAAATACCCTGTGTT
>Ga0315540_10000019_pt1 | contig 72889 bp, 74 predicted proteins | sample SalMarSW160110MG_FD_203677 | JGI IMG/M metagenome (GOLD analysis project Ga0315540, IMG submission 203677) | Salt marsh sediment microbial communities from the Plum Island Ecosystem LTER, Massachusetts, United States - Salt Marsh Sediment SW1601-10 ...
AAGCGCGCGGCCGCCCGGCGGCAGATGTCGGCCACCTCGGGGTCGACGCTGGACAGGCCGAGGTCGGGCGTGAAGCCGACGCGCCGCGGCGGCTTCGGCTCGCGCAGGGCGCGCGTGAATGGCACGGCCGGCGCCGCAAGCGAGAGCGGGTCGCGCGAGTGCGGAATGCTCTGCGCGTCGAGCATCAGCGCGAGGTCAGCCACGTTGCGCGCCATCGGCCCTTCGACCCAGAGCGGATCGAAGGGAAGCAGCCCCGCGCCGCGCGGCACGCGCCCGATCGAGGGCCGCAGCCCGACGATGCCGCAGTAGCTCGCGGGGATGCGCAGGCTGCCGCCGAGGTCGCTGCCCATCGCCAGCCACTGCGTGCCGGAGGCGAGCGACGCGGCCGCGCCGCCCGAGGACCCGCCCGCCGTCATCGCGAGGTTCCAGGGGTTGCGCGTCTTGCCGTACACCGGATTGAAGGTATTCGAGCCGGCGAACTCGGGCACGTTCGACTTCGCCACGAAGATCGCGCCGCTCGCTTCGAGCGTGGCAACGGTGTAGTCGTTCTCCTTCGCTACCGCGTCGGCGAAGATCGGCGAGCCGAAGGTCGTGGGCTGCCCGGCGACGTCGTTGAACTCTTTGGCCGCGACCGGAAGTCCGGCGAGCCATCCCGCGGGCGGATCGGCCGGCGGGATGCGCGCCATGAACGCGCGTGCCGTTTCGCGCGCCCGGTCGAGGAAGCGCACGGGAAGCGCGTTTACCCTGGGCTCGACTTCCTCCATTCGCGCGCCGAGCGCGTCGATCAGTTCCAGCGGCGAGACTTCGCGCCGGCGCAGCAGCGCGACCACCTCGGTCGCCGTGAGGCGGATCAGGTCGGCGGCCACGCTCAGTCGAGCCCGATCATTCGCCCTATGGCGCTGAGGAACATCCCGGCGCGCACGCCGTCGGCCTGCAGCTCAGTGCTGGCGCGTTCGAACATGCCGTGCACCGACTTCATTTTCACTTCCAGCTCGGGTGGTTCGGCGCCGCCCGTGCCGAGCATATCCTTCAGCTCGTTCACCTCCGCGCGCAGCGCGGCGTGGCTGGTGCCGGCCGGCAGCCGGCTGAGATTGTCGGAGATTTCGTCCACCAGCTTCCTGGCGGCGTCGACGTCAATGCTGCGCTTGCTCATGTGCGCCAACCTTACACCCGTTCGCGATCAGGGGGCGACCGGCGTGGGGGTGGGCAGCGCGATTCCGGCATGCTGCAGCGCATCGCGCGCCCAATCCGGGCGGTCGGTTATCAGTCCGTCCACTTTCAGCGCCAGGATGGCGTCGATCTGCGCGCGCGTGCTGGCGGTCCACGCAACCACCTCGAGGCCCAGCGCATGCGCCTCGGCGAGCTTGGCCGCGTCGAGGTCGCCGAAGTAGGGCGACCAGATCGCGCCGCCGGCGGCCTTCACCAGCTTCGGCACCGAGCCGTAGTCGGCGAAGCGCAAGCCCGCGGTCCAGGGTGAGCCGGCGGGATCGCCGGCGCGGATGTTGTCGAGCCAGTGCCGCTGCGCGCTGAGGTAAACGGTGGGGATGCCCGGCGCCTCGGCCTGCACTACCTTGAGCGTGCGCCAGTCGAACGACTGGATCATCGAGCGCTTTTCCATCCCCCCTGCGCGGATGGCGGCAAGCAGCGCGCGCGCGAACGGCTCCGGCGGCAGCGTTTCGTCCGGCGCCTCGGGCGATATCTTGGTCTCGATATTGAAGCGCACCACGTCGTTGCGCGCCTTGTTCACCAAGGCGAACAAGTCCGCCAGGCGCGGGATGCGCCCTCCGTCTGCCGGCACTTGGTGCGGAAATTTGCGCGCGTAGCTCGTCGTCGGGTTGAGCCGCCCGACGTCGTAGCGCTCGAGCTCGGCGTAGGTCAGGTCGTGGATCATCGGCCCGGGCGCCTGCAGCCACTTGCCGTCCGGCCCGCGCGCGGTGTTCGGCGTCAGGCCGCGCTCGTGCGAGATCACCACCACGCCGTCGCGCGTCACCCCGACGTCGAGCTCGAGCGTGGTCACCCCGATCGACAGCGCCCGCGCGAACGCGGGCAGCGTGTTCTCCGGCGCCAGTCCGCGCGCGCCGCGGTGGCCCTCTAGGTCGAAGGCGTGCGCCGCGAGCGAGACGCAGCAAGCGAGCGCGGCGGCGAGCAGCGTGCGGATCATTCTTCCTCCAGGTATTTGGCGTAAAGGTACAGCGCGAGCGAGGCGAGCAGGCTGAGGAAGGCCACGCTGTACGCGAGCCTTCGACCCTGCCACAGGTCGGCGAACCAGTGCGTGATTTCCGCCGCGAGCACGTTCGCCTTGCCCCCGAAGCGCTCGAGCTCGCGCTGGTAGGCCTTGGAGTCCGCAGGCGCGACCGGGTAGGCGACGCCGTTGATCACCTCGTAGCCGACCGCGCCGTGCGCATCGTCCCTCGCCGTCAGGTAGATCGCGGCGGCCGCGCAAAGCCCGAGCAGCAGGACCAGCATGCTGCTCAGGTACAGGCGGCTCCGCCGGGCGGAGCTCATCGCGTGGCGAGCATGACGAGAACGATCAGAAGCGCGACGATGACGATCATGCCGACGAACGCACCGACCACCGCCTGGAACAGAGTGATCGTCGCGCCGTCCTTGTGCCAGGTGTCCTTGCGCCCGATGGCGAACAGCGCCCAGAACATCGTCGCCGCGACCTGCAGCGGGCTTGCCTTGCGCGGCGGAGTTACTTCCCGCTGGTCCACGAGTCCCTCAGCGTCACCGTGCGGTTGAAGGCCGACGCGTCGGCGCGGTCGGCGACGAAATAGCCGTGGCGCTCGAATTGGAAGCGCTCCTCCGGCTTGGCCTCGCGCAGGGCGGGCTCGAGTTGGGCGGTGACGACCTTGCTCGATTCACGGTTGAGGTCGCCGACGCCTTCGGGCTGGGGCGTCGCGAACAGCCGGTCGTACAGGCGGACCTCGGCCGTATGCGCGTGCTGCGCGCTCAGCCAGTGGATGTTGCCCTTCACTTTATAGGCGTCGGCGCCGGGCGTGCCCGAGCGCGAGTCCTCGAACACCCGGCAGCGCACGGTGTCGGAGGCCTTGTCGTAGCCGATGCACTCTACGACGTAGGCGTAGCGCAGGCGCACCTTGTTGCCGGGATAGAGGCGAAAGTAGCCCTTGGGCGGCGTTTCGGCGAAATCCTCGCGCTCGATCCACAGCTCGCGCGTGAACGGCAGCGGGCGCTTGCCCCAGTCGGCCTTCTGCGGATGATTCGGCCCCTCGCACAGCTCTTCCTTGCCTTCGGGGTAGTTCTCGATCACCAGCCTGAGCGGGTCGAGCACCGCGATGCGGCGCGGAGCGACTTCGTTCAGGTGCTCGCGCATGCAGTCCTCGAGGATCGAGAAGTCGATCCACGAATCCGCCTTGGCGACGCCGATCCGATCGGCGAAGCGGCGGAAGCCCTCCGGCGTGTAGCCTCGCCGCCGTGCGCCAACCAGGGTCGGCATGCGCGGGTCATCCCAGCCTTCGACATGGCCTTCGTCCACCAGCTGGATCAACTTGCGCTTGCTGAGCACGACGTAGGTGAGATTGAGGCGCGCGAACTCGATCTGCTGAGGCAGCGGCTGCTCGAGCAAGCCGGCCTCGGCCAGACGCTCGTTGAACCAGTCGTAGAGTGGGCGGTGGTCCTCGAACTCGAGCGTGCAGATCGAATGCGTGATGCGCTCGATCGCGTCCGAGACGCCGTGCGCCCAATCGTAGCTCGGGTAGACGCGCCAGGTGTCGCCGGTGCGGTGATGCCCGGCGTGGCGAATGCGGTACATCACCGGGTCGCGCAGGTTGATGTTGCCGCTTTGCATGTCGATCTTGGCGCGCAGCACATGCGTGCCGTCCGGAAACTCGCCTTTGCGCATTCTTTCCAGTAGATCGAGACTCTCCTGAGAAGAGCGATTCCGGTACGGACTGTTTCTGCCATGCTCGGTAAGCGTGCCGCGGTGGGTGCGGATCTCCTCTGCGGTGAGCGAGTCGACGTAGGCCAGGCCGCGTTCGATCAGGTTGCGCGCGAAGCCGTACAGCTTGTCGAAGTAATCCGAGGCGTAGTACTGGTGCTCACCCCAGTCGAAGCCGAGCCAGCGCACGGCGTCGATGATCGAGTCGACGTACTCCTGCTCCTCCTTGGCCGGGTTGGTGTCGTCGAAGCGCAGGTGGCACACGCCGCCGTAGTCGCGCGCCAGGCCGAAATTGAGGCAGATCGACTTCGCGTGGCCGAAGTGCAGGTAGCCGTTGGGCTCGGGCGGAAAGCGCGTGCGCACGCTCTTGTGCTTGCCGTTCGCCAGATCGTGCTCGACAATCTGGCGGATGAAGTTCGACCCCGAGGGGGCGTTCTGGGTCTTGCTCGAGGGCGGGGCCATACCGGAATGGATGCAGGGGATAAGCGTTGATTCAGGAAGGGAATTCTACTCTAGCCGTCGCACGCCATGGCCGCCTTGTCCCGCTTTTTGTCCCGCTTAGCGCGACCACGGGCGGCCCGCGCGGGCGTCAAATGAAGGCGCGTTTTTTCTAAACGCTAAAGGAGAACGAGCCATGAGCTGGAAGATCGAAGGAACCTATTTTGAAAGCTGCAACTGCGAAGCGGCGTGCCCCTGCGTCTTTCTTAGCAAACCGACAGACGACGAGTGCGGCGTCTTGATCGCCTGGCACATCGACAAGGGCAAGTTCGAAGACGTGGCACTGGATGGGCTCAACGTGGCTTTCGCCGTGCGCTCGCCGGGCCACATGGCGCAGGTGAAATGGGACGCCGCGGTGTACCTCGACGAGCGTGCGAGCGAAAAGCAGAAAGGGGCTCTGACCAAGATTTTCGCCGGCCAGGCGGGCGGGCACCCGGAGCGGCTCGCTTCGCACGTCGGCAAGATCCTCGGCGTGGCGAGCGTGCCGATCAAGTACGCCGCCGCCGGCAAGCAGCGCAGCCTGAGCATTCCCGACGTCGCCGAAGTCTCGATCGAGGCCCTCGAGGGACAGGGCGGCGCGGAGATCACGGTCACCAATCATCCGCTGTGCATTGCGCCCGGGAACCCCGCGGTCACCGCGCGCTCGAAGAAACTGAGCTACAAGGATCACGGCATGAGCTGGGAACTCTCGGGCAAGAACGGCTTCTTCTCGCCGTTCCAGTACGCGGCGTGAACGGGCGGGCGCTGCCGCTCGCGTCGATCGGCGTGGTCGGGCTGCTCGCCTGGGCCTGGTTCGTGCAGATCGGCCGCGGCATGTCGTTGCATGCGGCGATGCCGGGCATGCAGATGAGTTTCGGCATGCTGGCGAACATGTGGGCGGCGATGATGGCCGCCATGATGGTGCCGGCGGCGGCGCCCTCGTACCTGCTGCACGCGCGCCTGGCGAAGCGCCCGCTCGCCTCGGCCGCCTACCTCGCCGGCTATCTTGGCGCCTGGGGCGCGGCGGGCGTCGTCTACGCGCTCGCGCACTGGGGCTTGCAGCAGACCGGCCTGATCGGCGCGGGCATGCGCCTCAGCAGCACCCCGTTCGCCGGAGCGCTGTTGATCGCGGCCGGGGCCTGGCAGTGGTCGCCGGCGAAAGCAAGCTGCGTCTCGCACTGCCGCTCGCCGCTCGGCTTCATGATGAACGAGTGGCGCGACGGGTTGGGGGGCGCGTTCGGCATGGGGTTGCGCTACGCGGTGTGGTGCGTCGGCTGCTGCTGGCTGGTGATGACGGTGCTGTTCGTCGCCGGCGCGATGAGCTTCGCCTGGGCGCTCGCGATCTCGGCCTATGTGCTGGCGGAGCGCCTGCTTCCGCTGGGACGCGCGTTCGACCGCACGGTGGGCGTAGCGCTCGCGGCCTGGGGCGTCTGGCTGCTCGGCGGCGCGTTTGTCTGAGTCGCCGGCGCACGACAGTGTGCAAGCAAATTTCAGGCGGAGATTAATAGAGCTTTAAGAATGTGGCGCTACGGTCGTGGGCAATCCGCTCTCCCGTTCGTTTCCGAAAGGAGCACTCCCATGGCCCAGCAGCTCATTCCTGCCTCCGCAGCCGAATTGTTCGCCCACGCGCTCGCCATCGAGCGCGAAGCGCTGTCGCGCTACCACGAGTTCGCCGACTGGATGCAGGACCTCGGGATAGAGCACGTGGAGAGCGTGTTTCGAAAGCTCGAGCGGAGCGAGCGAGCGCACCTCGATACTCTCGAGCGCAGCGCGGCGGGGCTCGAGCTGCCCGAGATCTCGCCCTGGCAATACGCCTGGTTCTTCACCTCGTCGCCCGCTTACATGGAGCTCACTTTCCCGCTCATGCCGCAGACCCCGCGCGACGCGCTCGCGCTCGCCTGCGTGGCGGAGCGGCGCGCCGAGGAGTTCTTTCTGGTGGCGGCCAACCGCATCGGCGACGCGGTCGGAATCAAGCTGGCGGTCGAAATCGCGCTCGAGGAGCACCGGCGGGTGGCTGAGATCGAGCGCGCGCTGCAGGTCACCCCCGACCCGAGGCTAGACTGGGAGCTACTGCACGATTCGGGCGCGAGCGGCGCGGCGTTGCACGGCGTGGACTGAATCCCGTTTGACGCCGGTCAAGGCGCTCCCGGCCGGAGCGCGTATTAGTCTCGGCTGGGACGCTTGGCGCGGAGGGGCGCGATGGGGGAGCTGGCGGATCTGGGCGGAGCCGGGGGCGTGGCGGCGCTTTACGCCCACGCGCTCGCAATCGAGCGCGAGGCGGCGCGGCGCTACGGCGAATTCGCCGCGCGCATGGCCGATGAGGGCAACGACGCGGTCGCGCAGCTGTTTGCCGATCTGGCCGGGTTCGAGGGCGAGCACGCCAAGGCGCTCGAACGCGAGTGCGACGGCATGGCGCTGCCGCCGACCGCGCCGGCGGAATTCGCCTGGCTGGATACGGGCGCGCCCGAAACCGCAGCCCACGACCTGCTGTTCCAGCTCATGACGCCGCACGACGCACTCGAGATCGCGCTCGCCGCAGAGCTGCGCGCGCAGTCTTTCTTCGAGCAGGTGCTCGACCGCGCGGCCGACCCGCGCCTGCGCGACCTGGCGGCCGAGATGGCGCAGGAAGAGCAGGCGCATGCGGCCTGGGTACGCGAGGCGCTTGCGCGCACGCCCGATCCGCACGTCGACTGGGAGCAGGTCTTCTCGCGCCGCTAGCGCGCCCCCGGACGGTATGATCCGGACATGGACGCCAACGACCGCAAGCGCCTGGGCGAGGCGGTGCAGGCAGGGATAATCGACCGCGGCCAGGCCGAGCGCCTGCTGCAGTTCTTCGTCCAGGAGCACGAGCGGCCGCGTTTCACGCCGGTGCACGTGCTCTACTACCTCGGCGGCATGATCGCGATCGGCGCCATGTCGTTGTTCATGACGCTCGGCTGGAACTCGCTCGGCGGCTGGGGCGGGTTCGCAACCGCGCTGTGCTACCTGGTGCTGTTTCTCGCGCTCACGCACTGGCTGCTCGAGCGCAAGCAGCTGTCGATTCCGGCCGGCATCATGGCCACCCTGGCGGTGGTGATGGTGCCGCTGGCGATCTTTTCGGCCCAGGCCGCGCTCGGCTACTGGGGCGCGGCCAAGGCCTACCGCGACTACCACGTGTTCATCGACGGCCGCTGGCTGATGATGGAGTTCGGTACGCTCGCCGCTGGCGCGGCGCTGCTGTGGCGCTATCGCTTCCCGTTCATGCTGATGCCGATCGCGGTCACGCTGTGGTACATGAGCATGGACCTGGTGCCGTTCCTGTTCGGCGCCGGCCTGTACGACTTCGAGATCCGCAAGTTCATCTCGCTCTACTTCGGGCTCGCAACCGTGCTGCTCGCGTTCTGGGTCGACCTGCGCTCGCGCTTCTCGCAAGACTACGCGTTCTGGCTCTATCTGTTCGGAGTGCTCATCTTCTGGGGCGGGCTGTCGCTGATCAATTCCGGCAGCGAGCTGGGCAAGGCGGCCTACTGCGGCATCAATCTGGCGATGATCCTGGTCGGCGCGGTGCTGGGGCGGCGAGTGTTCGCGGTGTTCGGCGGGATGGGAGTTGCCGGCTACCTCGGCTACCTGTCGTGGCGCGTTTTCCGCGACAGCCTGGTGTTCCCGTTCGCGCTGACCGTGATCGGCCTCGGGATCATCTGGCTCGGGGTGATCTGGCAGCGGCGCGAGCGCGAATGGTCGCAGCGGCTGCGCGCGGTCCTGCCCGCGGCGCTGCGCGAGCTGATCGAGGCGCGCGCCACGCGCTGAGCACGCGGCGCGAAAGCCCAGGATGGTGACCGAGCTGCTCGAGCGCCACTGGCTGACGCTGCACAGCGGGCTGGTTGTGCTCGGCCTGGCGATCTACGTGGTGGGCTCGCGCACGCTGCGCCAGCGCCGGCGCCCCTCGGCCGCGATCGCCTGGGTCATCGCGCTGCTGCTGCTGCCCTACGTGGCGCTGCCGCTGTACATGGTGTTCGGCACGCGCAAGATCATCGACCCGCGCCAGGGCGCCGGAGGGCAGGCGCGTCCGGCGCTGGTCGCGGGCGACCCGGAGTCGGCCGAAGTGCACCTGCGCAAGCTCGCCGCGGCAATGTCGCTGCCGGGCGCCGCCTCGTACCGGCAACTGAACATCCACGAGGACGGCGCGCAGGCACTGCAGGCGCTGCGCGAACTGATCGATGGCGCCGCGCACACGCTCGAGATCTGCACTTTCCTCATCGGCAAGGACGCGGTCGGCAGGGAGATCGCCGAGCACCTGGAGCGCCGCGCGCGCGACGGCGTGCGGGTGAGGTTGCTGGTGGATGGAATCGGGGCCTACCTGTCGGGTCTGCCGGATTTCGGACGCCTGAAAGAGGCGGGAGTACAGACCGCGCTGTTCGTTCCGCCGCTGCGCTCGACGCTGCGGGGGCGCACCAACCTGCGCAATCACCGCAAGATAGTGATCGCCGACGGAGACTGGCTGTGGTGCGGCGGCAGGAACCTGGCGCGGGAATATTTCGACGACCGCGCTGCGCCGGCACGCAAGACCAGGCCCTGGATCGACCTGAGCTTCGACCTGCGCGGCCCGCTGGCCGCGCAGGGCCGGCAGCAGTTCGAGCTTGACTGGGCCTTCGCCACCGAGCAGCCCGCCCCCGATGCGGTGGCCGCGGGGCAGGCCGAGTCGCTTGCGCCAAGGGGACAGCTCATCGCGAGCGGCCCCGACCAGGCCGACGACACGGTCTACACCTTCCTCGTTTCGGGTTTCTTCGCCGCGCGACGGCGCATCCTCGCGGTGACGCCGTACTTCGTGCCCAACTCGACCCTGCTGATGTCGCTCGCGCTCGCGGCGCGGCGCGGGGTGACGGTCGACCTGGTGATGCCGGCGAAATCGAACCACCTGCTGGCCGACATGGCGCGCCATCGCGCGCTGCGCGATCTCGCCGCGGCCGGAGCGCGGGTCTGGTTTCTGCCGCACATGATCCACGCCAAGGCCGTGGTGATCGACGACGACCTCGCGCTCGCCGGATCGGCTAACCTGGACGAGCGCAGCCTGTTCCTCAACTACGAGCTGATGATCGCGTTCTACGAGCCGGCCGCGATCGAGCGCTTCGCGCAGTGGGTCGCGCGCCAGCGCGACGCCGCCGAGGCGTACCGCGCGCGGCCGCCGGGGCTGTTGCGGGACGTCGCGGAGGGCTTGCTGCTTTGGCTGGCATTCCAGCTCTAGCCAGACGGTAATCGGCACGCCGTTGACGACGGTCAACGGGCCACGTACTTGTCGGGCGAGCGCCGGTTTACTCTCGAAGGTTAAGGGTGCGCGTCAGGTGGCCTCGGAGAGGATCCTCGGTTTCGTTCTTGCGGGTGGCGAAGGCTCGCGCCTGCAGCCGCTTACGCGCGAGCGCGCCAAGCCCGCGCTGGGGTTCGCCGGCGGCTACCGCCTGATCGACTTCGTCCTCAGCAACCTGGTCAACTCGGGCGTCGACCCGATCTACGTCCTGGCCCAGTACAAGCCGGACTCCGTCATCGAGCACATCGCTGCGGCCTGGGGACCGCGCGTCAAGGTGCTGCTGCCGCACTCGGGCGACGGCCACGGCTACACGGGCACTGCGACCGCGGTCCAGCAGAATTTGGACGTGGTAGAGCGCGCCAAGCCGGACCTGGTCGCGGTGTTCGCCGCCGACCACGTTTATCGCATGGACGTGCGGCAAATGGCGGGCTTCCACCGCGCGCGCCGGTCGCAAGTGAGCGTGGCGGCGGTGGCGGTGCCGATCGAGTGCGCACCCGCCTTCGGCGTCATTGTCGCGCGGCGCGACGGAATGGTGAGCGAGTTCCAGGAAAAGCCGCAGCGGCCCCGGCCGCTGCCGGGCGACCCGAGGCATGCCTACGCGTCGATGGGAAACTACCTGTTCGAGCCCGGCGTGCTGGCGCTGGCGCTGCGCGAGATGGAGCAGGGCGGCGGCACCGACTTCGGCCACGAAGTCCTGCCGCGCCTGCCCGAACGCTATCGCGTGTTCGCCTACGACCTGGCCGAGAACGTGCTGCCCGGCGTGCGGCCGTACGAGGAGCCGGCCTACTGGCGGGACGTCGGGACCCTGCCGGCGCTGATCGCGGCGCGCAAGGACGTGCAGGGCGCGCGCCCGCGCTTCCAGCTGCGCAATCCGAGCTGGCCAATTCACGGCCGCGGGGACGAGGAGCGCAGCGCCGCCTAGGCCGCGCCCGGCGCGACCGGGCGTACACTTCGTCGCATGGGCGATTATCCGGAGATCACGCTGCGCCTCATCGTGGCGCTCGTGTTTGGCGGGCTGGTGGGGCTGGAGCGCAGCTACCACGGCCGCCCGGCCGGTTTCCGCACTCACGCGCTGGTGTGCCTTGGCTCTGCGCTGCTGATGCTCGTCACTGTGTACGAAAGCCAGTGGTTCGGGCCGCACGCCACGGCGCGCGTGACGATCGATCCCACCCGCATGGCGCAGGGCATCATGACCGGAATCGGCTTTCTCGGCGCCGGCGTGATCATGAAGGAAGGCCTGTCGGTGCGCGGGCTGACGACTGCCGCGTCGATCTGGGTCACCGCGGCGATCGGCACGCTGGTCGGGATCGGCTTTTATTTCCCCGCGGCGCTGGCCGCGGCGATGGCCCTCGGCACGCTATCCGCGTTCCGCTGGCTCGAGAGCCGGATGCCGACCCAGTCCTACGCTCACTTCACGCTGCGCTTTGCGCGCGAGGCGCCGATGTCGGCGGCTGAGCTGCGCAGGCTGGTCGGTGGATTCGACTTCACCATCGCCAACCTCAGCTACCGCCTGACCGACGAAGGGCGGCACTTCGAATACCGCATGATGATCCGCACCCTCGAACCGGACAATCTGCGCCGGCTTTCGGAGGCCCTGATGAATGCGCAGGGCGTGCTCGAGTTCCGTATCTCTCCCACCGGCGATTGAGGTGATGCACGACCTGCTGATTCGCGGCGCGACGGTGTACGACGGCAGCGGGCGCCCCGGCGCGCGCGCCGACGTCGCGGTCGCGGGCGGGCGCATCGCCGCGGTCGGGCGGGTGAAGGAGGGCGCGCGGCGAATCGTCGACGCCGACGGCTTGGCGCTGATGCCCGGCATCGTCGACGTGCACACGCACTACGACGCGCAGGCGACCTGGGACCCGACGCTTTCGCCTTCGCCTTCCCTCGGGGTGACCACCGTTGTGCTCGGCAACTGCGGCTTCGGCATCGCGCCGTGCCCGGCGCCGATGCGCGAGACGATGGTGCGCAACCTGTCGGTGGTCGAAGGCATGGACCTCGAGGCGCTGCTCTCGGGCACGCGCTGGGAGTTCGAGACCTTCACCGAGTACCTGGCGCAGCTGCGCCGCGCACACCTGTACGCCAACGTCGCGGTGCTGGCGCAGCACTCGACCATCCGCACCGCGGTGATGGGCGAGGAGGCCTCGACCCGCTCGGCGGCGCGCGCGGACGAAATCGCGCTGATGCGGGCTTTGGTGCGCGAGGCGCTCGACACCGGCGCGATCGGCTTCGCCTCGTCGTTCTCGCCCAACCACAGCGGCTGGGGCGGGCGGCCGATGCCATCGACCATCGCCACCGACGACGAGATGAAGATCCTCGCAGGCGCGCTGGGCGAGGCGCGGCGCGGCGTGTTCGTCGTGGCGACCGGCTCGCGCGCCACGCCCGAGTTTATGGAATCGATCGCTGCCGACACCGGCCGCCCGGCCTTCATGGTCACGGTCCTGACAATGCACAACCACGCCGACCCGGGCCGCGCGCTGACCTACTACGAAAAATGCGCCGCGGCGATCGCGCGCGGGCACGAAGTCTATATCCACACCAGCTGCCAGCCGCTGTCGTTCGACTTCACGCTCAAGGACCCGTACCTGATGTACTCGCACGACGCGTTTGAGGCGGTGCGGCGGGCGAAACCAGAGGATCTGCCCGCGATCTACGCCGACCCCGAATTCCGCGCGTGCTTCCGCGACAACCTGGCGCACCCGGGCAAGGGGATTCTGTTCTACGGCGACTGGAGCAAGGTCGAGGCCGCGGGGGCGCCACTGACCGACCTCGCGCGCGAGGCGGGCAAGGACCCGCTCGACTATTTCTTCGATCTCCCAATCGACACGCCGCTGGTGGCGAAGTTGTTCCAGAACGACGACGCGGGCGTCGCGCCGCTGCTCAGGCACCCGGCGGGAGTGGTCGCATTGTCGGATGCGGGCGCGCACCTCATCTTCCTGTGCGACGCGGGCTTCGGCCTGCACCTGCTCGGGCACTGGGTGCGCGACACCGAGACCCTGACGCTGGAGGAGGGCGTGCGCCGTCTCACCAGCGACCCGGCGACGAAGTACCGAATCGCCGGGCGCGGCCGCATCGCGCCGGGCTTCGGCGCCGACCTGCTCCTGTTCGATCCGCTCGCGGTCGGCGTGTCGCCGCTCGAGCGCGTCGCTGACCTGCCCGGCGGCGGCACGCGCGTGATCCGCCGCCCCAAGGGCGTCGCCGGGGTGTGGGTCAACGGCCAGCAGGTGTTCGACGGCACCGACTACCTGCGCCTCGAGTCCGGCCCGGGCGAGGTCCTCGACCGCTTCGAACCGTAATCGGTAATCGGGGTCAGAGTCGAATTATTCCGGTCCGCGCGTCGCCGTTGCATGACCGTTTTCGACCCGAAGCGGTCGACCATAGATGCTTCCTTATGTTTGCGATCATCGTCGCATCTGCGCACGTGCAATCGGCGCGCATGATCGGCAACATACGGTGACGAACCTCAATCCACTGAAATACTGTTTTCACGGCCAGCACGCCAAGCCGCGCGCGACCTTCCGAATACTGCCTGGAGCAAAGGGAGAACGGGCCGTGTGCGCCGAGTGCTACGATGAGATCGTGGCTGAGCGTGCGCAAAAGAGGGCGAGCGAAGCCGTGCGGGCTCTTCCCTAGTCGACCCCGCGCGGCGCGCCCAACAACCGCAGGGATCGATCACGACCAGCCGACACTGCTTACACCACAGGTGCACGCCGCTATTGCCACTCGAGTGCATCGCCTGAGTGACGTCGCTAAGGAAAGTATTGGCCTCTATTTATGTCGGGCTAAGGCGACGGCGGAATTTCCGGATCGCTTTAATGATTCCCTCTAATCGTTTGATTGACCAGTTCTAGCATTTTTGGCACAAACATTGCGTTCCTCTTATCAGTCTAGGTCCTTGCAGATCCGTAACGACCGTAGACTGGAGGGTGAGAATGAGCACTATCGGGTTAGCGATTGTTGGGATAGTGATTGTTTGTCTGATGATTGGATGCTTGGTCGGTGTTGTGGCGATGTCGCTTGCGGTCATGTCAGAGGACGACCTCGAAGAAGAAGCAGAAAGAGCGCTACAACGTCTAGGTCGCGCCCTGCATTAGGACAACGCCCACTCGCTGCCGGTCGTACGACGCGGGCCACGGTCTGATGGATTTCGTGCTGCGTCCCCGGAAGCAGAACTCACTTGCAGCTTGATTCAGCCGGGCGGAAACCCCAGTCGGGAGCTTCGGCTTCCGTTTGTTTTTGGCGCTCAGCTGAAGATATCTAAAGCGAACTAATCGTTCGGATCGCACCCCGCGTCACGTTTCCACCAGCCGCACGGGTCGACAACCACCTGTCGGTGGTGCTCGCACCACAGGTGTTCACCGTCGTAGCCCGTCGAGTGCGTGCAGTTCCAGCAGCTACGCTCGGCGCCGTCGGTTCAGGGTGTGACGTGCTGGAGTGTGGGTCGCGGCTCAACCGGATCATGAGCGTCCGCTCTCGACCCAGAGCAGACGTTAGTGCGCCAACCTTCGGCTGCGTTCGCCCCGCTAGCCGTGCTTGAGGACGCTGCGAATGATCTCAGTGAGGACTCTCTTGCTGTAGGGCTTGGTGATGTAGCCGTCGGCGCCGAGGCTAAGGCCGCGTCGCACCTCTTCGGGTTTGGCCAGCACCGTCAGCATTACGACCGGGAGCAAGGCGAGTTTCGGGTGGCGCCGGATGCTCGTCAGCATGTCAAAACCGTTGCCGTCCGGCAGCATGACGTCAAGCAAAACTAAATCCGGAACCGCGCGCGCGCCAATGTCCGCAACCAGCTCTTTGCAGTCTCGTGCGATACGGACGGAGTAACCTCCCGCGCTTACCCGCAAGTTGGCCAAAGCTGCCTGGTCCGGGTCGTCTTCCACGATCAGGACCGCGATCTCGCCCGGGACTTTGGCAAGCGGCTGGCGGTTTGCGAGACGGTCCGGAGAGAGATAGGCGCCTGCACGATTGAGCGCCGAGCGGGCTGCAAGCGCCTGCCTTTCGAGCCGATTTGTATCGTCCGGCGTCACGACTCTCGGTTCGACCTGCGCCTTCCTCGTCGGGCCGGTAAAGTCGAGATCATGGGTCGGGTCAGCGGGAGCTGAAACGACAAATCCAACCTCTTCCATCTCGGACAGCCAGTCTCCCAGCAGCTCATCCGGGAATTGTCGTAGGAGTCCCCGGATGATATCCGCGTGTGTTACCCCTTCCATTACCCCAAGAATCCGGCGGTACTCAGGGGGAACTTTCGCATCGTTCGAGAGCAACGCCTTGTCGCCGGACGCAGTACGGCGATAGATCAAATCTTGCGGCCACGATTCCATATCGGTTTTGTAGCATACCTTCGCCCGATGAGAGCATCACTAACTTCACGGGTGCGCCTCAGCGCTCTTGCGCACGAGCGAGTGGCAGCACAAATTGACAACTGCGAGCCCACCAGTCATCTGTCGCCTGAAGCAGAACCTCGGGCAGCAGGACGAACTCGGTCATAAAGGGTCCAAATCCCTTTGGAGACACGGCTATGCCTGGCAACAGGCAAGCGAAGTGTTGAGCCGATTCTTCGGGCGGCGAGGGCGACATGCCAGAGTCTGCTTCTGGCCGAAAGCGGACATTGCGAAAGAGCCACTCCGGATCAGCAAGCAATTGACGCAAGAGCGGGTCCGTCGGATTAAGAGTCCGCGCGCGCCTCGAGCAGCAGCCGGTTGACGCGCTTGACGAACGCGGCCGGGTCGTCGAGCTGGCCGCCCTCGGCGAGCAGCGCCTGGTCGAACAGCAGCTGCGCCCAGTCGGCGAGGCGTGCCTCGTCGCCCGCCATTCGGGTCACCAGCGGGTGCGAAGGGTTGAGCTCGAGGATCGGCTGCGAAGCCGGTGCCTGCTGCCCGGCCGCCTTGAGCAGGCGCTGCAGGTGGCCGCTCAGGTCGTGCTCGTCGGCCACCAGGCACGAGGGCGAGTCGGTCAGGCGCAGCGTCACGCGCACCTCCTTCACGCGCTCGCCGAGCGCGGCCTTGACCTTTTCCACCAGCGCCTTGTGTTCCTCGGCGGTCTTTTCCTGCGCCTTCTTCTCCTCTTCGTCGGCCAGCGCGCCGAGGTCGAGCCCGCCGCGCGCGACCGACTGCAGAGGCTTGCCCTCGTATTCGGTCAGAAAGCCGAGCATCCATTCGTCGACGCGCTCCGACAGGAGCAGCACCTCGATGCCTTTCTTGCGGAAGATCTCCAGGTGCGGGCTCGAGCGCGCTGCATCCCAGCTGTCGGCGGCGAGGGTGTAGATCTTGTCCTGGCCGGGCTTCATGCGCCCGATGTAATCCGCCAGCGAGACGCTCTGCTCGGCGGAGTCGGAGGCGGTGCTGGCAAAGCGCAGCAGCTTCGCCAGCGCGTCGCGGTTGGCGCTGTCCTCGCCCACGCCTTCCTTCAGCACCTGGCCGAACTCGGTCCAGAACGCGGCGTACTTGTCCTTCTGGTTCTCGGCCAGGTCCGCGAGCAGCGCGAGCACGCGCTTGGTGCAGCCTTCGCGAATCGATCTTACGTCGCGCGACTCCTGCAGGATCTCGCGCGAGACGTTGAGCGGCAGGTCGGCCGAGTCGATCACGCCGCGCACGAAGCGCAGATACGCCGGCAGCAGCTGCTCGGCGTCATCCATGATGAATACGCGCCGCACGTACAGCCGCACGCCGCGGCGCTGGTTCCGGTCCCACAGGTCGAACGGCGCGCGCTCTGGGATGAACAGCAGCTGCGTGTACTCGGTGCGGCCCTCGACCCGGTTGTGGGTCCAGGCCAGCGGCTCGCCGAAGTCGTGCGAGACGTGCTTGTAGAACGCCTTGTACTGCTCGTCGCTGATCTCGCTCTTGGGCCGCGCCCACAGCGCGCTGGCCTGGTTGACCGTTTCCCACTCGCCGCCGTCCTTCTTCATCTTGATCGGGAGCGAAATGTGGTCCGAATAGCGGGTGACGATCTCACGCAGCTTCCAGTCCGAGAGCAGCTCGTCCTCGCCTTCGCGCAGGTGCAGCGTGACGTCGGTGCCGGGTGCGTCGCGCTCGGCGGCCTCGACGCTGAACTCGCCCTCGCCGTCGCTTTCCCAGCGCACCGCCTGCGCGGCCGGCAGCCCGGCGCGGCGAGTGACGACGCTGACGCGATCTGCGACGATGAAGGAGGAATAAAAGCCGACCCCGAACTGGCCGATCAGCTGCGCGTCCTTCTGCTGGTCGCCCGAGAGGCTGGCTAGGAACTCGCGCGTGCCCGAGCGCGCGATGGTGCCCAGGTGCTCGACCGCCTCGTCGCGCGACATGCCGATGCCGTCGTCGGACACGGTGACGGTGCGGGCCTCCTTGTCGAAACCGACTCGGATCGCGGGCTCGGCGCGGCCCTCGAGCAGCTCCGGCTTCCCGATCGCCTCGAAGCGCAGCTTGTCGCAGGCGTCCGACGCGTTGCTGACCAGCTCGCGCAGGAAGATCTCCTTGTTGCTGTACAGCGAATGCACCATCAGGCGCAGCAGCTGCTTCACCTCGGCCTGGAACCCGAGCGTCTCCTTGTGTGCTCCCATGACTGCCTCCTGCAAAGAATCGCGGCGCGTATGATAAATTGATTCATGCCCTCCGGAATTCAAGTCAGGCGCATCGCCGGCGCCCTGGGCGCCGAGGTGAGCGGGGTCGACCTGTCGCGGCCGCTGCCGGCCGGTGCCGCGGCCGAGCTGCGCCGGGCCTGGCTCGAGCACCTGGTGCTCTTTTTCCGCGGCCAGGACCTGACCCCCGAGCAGTACATGGCGTTCGCGCGGGGCTGGGGCACCCCGGTCGAGTACCCGTTCGTGCGCGGCATCGAGGGCTTCCCGGAGATCATCGAGGTCAAGAAGCTCGAGCACGAGACGGTCAACTTCGGCGGCATCTGGCACTCCGACACTTCCTACCTCGAAGTGCCGCCGATGGCCTCGATGCTGCTCGCGCGCGAGCTGCCGCCCTACGGCGGCGACACCGAGTTCGCCAACATGTACCTCGCCTACGAGACCCTTTCGGAAGGCCTCAAGCGCACGCTCGAAGGCCTGCGCGCGGTCAATTCCTCGGCGCGCGCCGATGTCACGCGCACGCGCGAGGACCGCATCAAGTCCGGCGGTACCGGCGGCGAGAAGAAGGAATTCAACGCCGAGCACCCGGTGGTGCGCACCCATCCCGAGAGCGGCAGGAAGGCGCTGTACGTCAACGTCGCCCACAGCGCGCGCTTCGTCGGCTGGAGCGAGGAGGAGTCGCGCCCGCTGCTGGAGTACCTTTTCCGCCACCAGATCCGGCCCGAGTTCACCTGCCGCTTCGCCTGGCAACCCGGCTCGATCGCGCTGTGGGACAACCGCTGTGCGCAGCACAACCCGGTCAACGACTATCACGGCCACCGGCGCCTGATGCACCGGATCACGCTGGCGGGCGACCGGCCGGCCTAGCCCGGACGATCGAAAATGAGGCAGGTCGTGGTGGCGTGGGCGTACAGTTTGTCGTCCGCGCCCACCAGCCGGCCTTCGGCGGTGGCGACCTGCCGCCCGGCGTGAATCACGCGTCCTTCCGCGCGCACCAAGGGCACCGCATCGGTCAGCGCGCGGACGATGTTGAGCTTCAGTTCCAGCGTGGTGTAGCCCTTGCCGGCGGGCAGCGTCGAATGCACTGCGCAGCCGACCGCCGAGTCGAGCAGGGTGGCGAACCAGCCGCCGTGCACGCTGCCCATGGGGTTGTAGTGTTTCGTGCGCGGCCGGCCCTGGAACACGGCTAGGCCGCGTTCGATGCGGATGGGCATGAAGTCGAGCGTGTCGCCGATCGGGGGGCGGGGCAGGCGCCCGGCGAACATCGCCTCGAACACCTCGAGGCCAGACAGGCCGGCCACCTGTTCTGGGCGCGCCCAGCCGACTTGGCCCGATAGCTTTGCGGCGACTTCGCTTTCTTCTGCGCGCCAGCGGGCGAGGGTCGATTCCTGGTTCATTGCCGGGAGCCGATTGAGGCTACCTCGCGCAACTCCGCCCGCAGCGCGGCGGCACGCTCGGCGCCGAACTGCGCCTCGAAGTCCGCTTGCGCGTTGGACCAGAGCTTCGCCGCGCGGCGCAGGCGCTCGAATCCCGCCTTCGTGAGCTCGAGCTCCTTGCGGCGCTTGTCTGTGGCTCCTTGCCGGATGGCGATCAGGCCGTCGCGCTCGAGCGGCAGGATGTTGCGCCCGAGCGTCGTCCGGTCGATGACCATTTCGGCGGCGAGCCGGTTGATGGTCATGGGACCGAGACGGCGGAGATTCACCAGGACCGAGAACTGGGTCGTGCGCAGTTCCGCCGCGGCGAGGTGACGGTCGTAGAGCTGGGTCGCCTGGCGCGCCGCCTGGCGCAGCGCCAGGCAGTTGCACAGCTGCGGTCCGGACTCGGATTCAGAACTCATCGGGCTCTCCCGCTTGACAAAAGGTGCATATGCACACATTGTATGTGCATATACACCTATGTCAAGCGTCGCGCTGACTCCGAAATCTCAAGACCCGCTGCTCGCGGCGGCGATATTGCCGACGCTGGCGCGTTTTGCGCTGCCGAACATGGTCGCCATGCTGGCCACCGCACTGGCGACGATCGCCGAGACGACCTATGTCGGCAAGCTCGGCGTGACCTCGCTGGCCGGAATGGCGCTCGTATTTCCGATGGTGATGCTGCAGATGATGCTCTCGGGCGGGGCGATGGGCGGCGGCGTGTCGTCCGCCGTGAGCCGCGCGCTCGGTGCCGCCGACGGCGCGCGCGCGAACGCCCTTGCCGTGCACGCGCTGTGGATCGGGCTGGCGGGGGGAGCGCTGTACTCGGCGCTGATGCTCGTCCTGGGGCCGGCGATGTTTGCAGCGCTCGGCGGCCGCGGCGAGGCGCTGGCGCAGGCGGTCGCGTATTCGAACGTCGCCTTCGTCGGCTCGCTCGGCGTTTGGCTCATGAACACTTTCGCCTCAGTGATCCGCGGCTCGGGCAACATGCCGGTGCCGGCGGCAACTTTCCTTACGGTCTCCGTGCTGCAGGCGCTGGTTGGCGGCGCGCTCGGCCTCGGCTGGGGACCGTTTCTCCGCCTGGGCATGCCCGGCGTCGCGGTCGGCCAGGCGCTCGCGTACTCGCTGGGCGCGGTGTTTCTGTATGGCTACCTGCGATCGCGCCGCTCGCGGGTCCGGCTGTCGCTGCGCGCGAGCCCGCTGCGGCGCGAGCTGATGCGCGACATTCTGAGAGTTGGCGCGCTCGCGTGCATCTCGCCGCTGCAGACGGTGCTCACGATTCTGATTCTCACCCGACTGGTCGCGCAATTCGGCACCACTGCTCTGGCCGGCTACGGTATCGGCACCCGGCTCGAATTCCTGCTCATCCCCATCGGATTCGCCATCGGCGTGGCATCGGTGCCGCTGGTGGGAATGGCAATCGGCGCGCACAGGATCTCCCGCGCCCGGTGCGTGACCTGGATCGCGGCCGCGCTCGCCAGCGCGCTGCTCGGCGCGCTCGGGCTCATCGTGGCCGTCGCGCCCGATTTGTGGACTGCTCGCTTTACGCAGGCGCCAGAGGTGCTCGCTTCGGCCGCGCTCTACTTTCACTGGGCAGGCCCCTGCTATGGGCTGTTCGGACTGGGGCTTTGTCTCTATTTCTCGTCGCTCGCCGCCGGCAAGGTCGGCGGCCCCGTGCTCGCCGGCACGCTCAGGCTGGTTCTGATCGCGCTCGGCGGCTGGATTCTTGCCGCCGCCCATGCGCCGTCGTGGACCATATTCGCGCTCGTCGCGCTCGGGATGGCGGCCTATGGGGTCGCGTCAGTCGTCGCGGTACGGTACACGATCTGGGGCGTCGACCGATGAAAGGGTTGCCCCCTCACTTCCACAGCTCGACCGCCTGGCCGCGCGCGCGCATGCGCTCGGCCTTGGCCCGCAGGAAGCGCTGGAACGAAGGCTGCTTGCGGTAGGCGCCGGAAGACACGTACTCGAACGAGCCGGCGAGGTGGAACGGCCGCAGGTAGGCCTCGATGCGGAACACCTCGCGCCCGTGCCGGTCGAAGAAGACGATGCTGGGCGTATAGGTGATTTTGAGCAGTCTTGCGAATTCGGACGCGGGGACGGACTTCCCATCCGGGGCGATGATCTTTTCATGCTGCAAAAGCGAGACCCGCGCGACATCGAACTTCGCGATCTGCGCTTTCACCTCGGGCCGCTGGAAGCCTTCGCGGTGCAGCTCGTCGCAGCCGGCGCAGTAGGGCGTCTCGAATAGCACCGCGAGCGGTTTGGCGCTCTTGCCGCGGCGCAGGTCGATGGGCCCCTTGATGAAGAACGGCTCATCGTGCAGTGTCGCGCTCGCGGCGTCGCGCACGTGGCTTTGCAGGTACTCGCCGAGCGGGACCCTGTTCTCCATATGGCCTCCGACCCAGTCCAGCACGGCCTCGAAGCGGTGCGGCGGGTAGTAGCCGTTCAGACGCGCGACGATCTGTCCGCGCTCGTCGAGAAAGAGCAGGGTAGGGGTGAACTGGACGTTCAGGAACGCGGCGAAGTCTTTCTCGCGCCTGACCTTGCCGTCGGTCCAGGTCACGTCGCGGTCGCCCCAGATGTTGAGCGCGATCGCCGACAGGCTCGTGCGCGCCTTGGCGACGATCTCGCGCTGGCTGAAGTTGGTCTTCATCAGCGCGGCGCAGTAGGGGCAGCCGTCCTGGCCGAAGTAGAGCATCATGCGCTTGTGGGCCTGCGCCGCGTCGGCGACGTCCTCGCGCAGATCGAGGAAGCTCTGGCTGAACCATGGCGGGATATCGATCGCGTGCGGCGCGACGTCCTGCGCGCGAGCGGACGCGAAAGCGAAACACAGCGCGAGGGCGATCAGACGCAGCACCGAGTGAGTATAGTTAGGGCAGGTCACTCACGCCATGCTGCGCCTGTTCCTCGCCTTGAACGCCCGCCTCGCGCACCAGCGCGGGCGCGCGGCGCTGTCGGTGGCGGGCATCGCGCTCGGGGTGGCGCTGGCTTTCGGCGTGCAGCTGGTCAACCGCGCCGCGGTCAACGAGCTCGCCGCCGCGGTGCGCGCAGTGGCGGGCACGGCGGACCTCGAGGTGCGCGGTGGGCGCGCGGGCTTTCCCGAAGCGTTGTACCCGCGCATCGCGCGTCTGCCCGGGGTCGCGCTGGCGAGCCCCGCCGTCGATCTGCGCGCCGGCGTCGCCGGCACCGAGCGCACGCTGCGGGTGCTCGGACTCGACGTGCTGCGCGCGGCGCGCATGCATCCGCAACTGTTCGCGGGTCTCGGACAGGGCGAACGCCTGGCGCTGCTCGAGCCCGACCGGGTGCTGCTCTCGGCGAGTGCCGCGCGCGCGCTGGGCCTCGAAAAGGGCGGCCGGCTCGCGCTGGTGGTGGGTCTTGCGCGAGTCGAGCTGCGGGTGGCGGGCGTGCTGCCGGCCGCGGCGCTGCCGGGCGAGGTCGCGCTGACCGACGTCGCGGCCGCGCAGTGGCGCCTCGAGCGCCTGGGCGAGCTGAACCGCATCGACCTGCGCCTTGCGCAAGGCGTCGACCGCGCCGCGATGCGCGAACGAATCGCCGCGCTGTTGCCCGCGGGCAGCTTCGTCGTGCCGGTGGAGAGGGCGGCGGCGGAAAGCGCCGATCCCTCGCGCGCCTACCGGGTCAACATGAACGTCCTGGCGCTGGTGGCGCTGTTCACCGGTGGGTTTCTGGTGTTCTCGGCCCAGGCGCTCGAAGTCGCGCGCCGGCGCGGCGAGCACGCGCTGCTGCGCGTGCTCGGCCTGCCGCGGCGCGGCATTGCGCGCCTGGTACTGATCGAGGCGGGCGCGGTCGGGCTGGTGGGCAGCGCGCTCGGGCTCGCGCTCGGCTGGGGCCTGGCCAAGCTGGCGCTGCGCTTTACCGGGGCCGACCTCGGCGCCGGGTTCTTCCGCGGCGTGTCGCCCGAGCTTGCGTTCGACTGGCGGATGGCGCTGGCGTATCTCGCGGCTGGCAGCGCGATCGCGCTCGCCGGCGCGGCGCTGCCGGCGCTCGACGCCGCGCGCCGCCCCCCCGCGCGCGCGCTGAAGGCGGGCGACGAGCAGGCGATGTTCGGCTCGCTGGTGTCGGCCTGGCCGGGCCTGGCGCTGCTCGCGGCCGGCGCGGGCATGATCGAGCTCGGGCCGGTCGGCGGGCTGCCCTTGTTCGGCTACGCCGCGATCGCCTGCGTGCTTCTGGGCGGGATCGCGCTCATGCCGCGCCTGGCGCAGGCGGTGTTCGACCGTCTGCCGCCGCCGCGGCGCGTGCCGGCCGCGCTCGCGCTCGAGCAGCTGCGCGGCGCGCCGGGGCAGGCGATGGTGAGCCTGGCGGCGATCGTCGCCAGCTTCTCGCTCATGGTCGCGATGGCGATCATGGTGGCGTCGTTTCGCGAGTCGGTGAGCGACTGGCTCGACCGGGTGCTGCCGGCGGACTTCTACTTCCGCACCACCCAGAGCGGCGACACCGCGTTTCTCGATCCGGCGTTCGAGCGCGAGGTACTCGCGCTGCCGCAGATCGCGCGCGCCGAGTTCATGCGCACCACCCGCATCGCGCTCGATGCGAGCCGCCCGCCGGTGTCGCTGCTCGCGCGCGACCTGCCGCAGGCCGGGGTGGTGAAGACCTACCCGCTGGTCGGGCCGCGCTACGCGCTCAAGTCCGGCGATCCGCCGCCGGCCTGGATCAACGAGGCGGTGGAGGCGATCTACGGCTACAGCCCGGGCAGGAAGATCGAGCTGCCGCTCGCCGGCGCGCGCCGGCCGTTCGTCGTCGCCGGCGTGTGGCGCGACTACGCGCGCCAGCAGGGCGCGATCATCATCGACCGGTCCGAGTACGCGAAGCTTACCGGCGACGCGCGCGCGAACGACGCCGCGCTGTGGGTCGCACCCGGGGCGAAGGTCGAGAATGCGATCGCCGCGCTGCGCGCGCTGCCCGGCGGGCGCGAGCTCGAGATTTCCACCCCGGGCGAGATCCGCAGCGCCTCGCTTCGCATCTTCGACCGCAGCTTCGCCATTACCTACGCGATCGAGGCTGTGGCGGTGCTGGTGGGCATGTTCGGCCTGTCCTCGAGCCTGGGCGCGATCGTGCTCGCGCGCCGGCGCGAGTTCGGCATGCTGAGGCACCTGGGAATGACGCGCGGCCAGATCGGCGCCATGCTCGCCACCGAGGGCGGACTGCTCGCCATTCTCGGCGCGGCCGCCGGCATGCTGGTCGGCTTTGCGATCGGCGAGATCCTGATCCACGTCGTCAACCGCCAGTCGTTCAACTGGGGCATGGAGACCCACGTTCCCTATGGAATGTTGGCTTTACTCACCGCGGTGCTGATCGCGCTCGCCGCGCTCACCGCCTACCTCTCCGGGCGCGAAGCGATGGGCATCGGCGCCGTGCGCGCCGTGCGGGAGGACTGGTGAAGCGCAGGGACTTCATATCGGGCTTGGTTTTACTTGGGTTTGGTCATGACCTGGTTGCGAAAGAAATCTCTTTTCCTCAGGTCGTTCCCGATCGTCCGCTTCATTTCCCTCGCGATCACGGTGCGCATCCGAAGTTCCGCACCGAGTGGTGGTACGCCACCGGCTGGCTCGACGCGGGCAGCGAGCCGCTCGGCTTCCAGGTGACGTTCTTCCGCTCGCGCCTTCCGTTCGCGACCGACAACCCGAGCGCCTTCACTCCGCGCCAGATCGTGTTCGCCCACGCCGCGCTGTCCGATCCGAGCTTCGGGCGGCTACGCGACGACCAGCGCGCCGCGCGCGAAGCACTCGGCCTCGCCGGCGCGGCCGAGGCCACCACCGACGCCTGGATCGACGACTGGCGCTTCAAGCTCGAAGGCGACATCTATCGGACCGTCATTGCCGCGCGCGAATTCGCGCTCGATCTGAGCCTTACCGCCCACGCCCCGCTGCTGCTCGATGGCGACGACGGTTACAGCCGCAAGGGCCCGCGCCCGGGCGAGGCCAGCTACTACTACAGCCGTCCGCAGCTCGAAGTGCGCGGAACGATCGAGCGCGGCAAAGGCAGAGAAGCCGTCACCGGCAGCGCCTGGCTCGACCACGAGTGGTCGAGCGACTACCTCGCCCCCGAGGCCGCCGGCTGGGACTGGTGCGGCATTAACCTCGAGCGCGGCGGGGCCCTGATGGCCTTTCGAATTAGAAACAAGACCGGCGGTGTCTACTGGGCCGGCGGCACCCTCAACAACGAGCAGGGCAAGACCGTGTTCACCCCCGCTCATGTTTCCTTCACGCCGCTTCGCACGTGGCGCTCCCCGCGCACCAACGTTGAATACCCCGTCGCCATGCGCGTCACCGCCGGCACCGAATCGTGGGACCTCGAGCCCCTGATGAACGACCAGGAACTCGACTCGCGCGCCAGCACCGGCGCCATCTACTGGGAAGGCGCCGTGCGCGCGATGCAGGGCGGCAAAGAAGCCGGCCGTGGCTACCTCGAGCTCACGGGTTACTGGAAGCCGCTCGAGATGTAGCGCCGGGAACTCACACTCATGTCCACGCGCAAAGCATTCGTCGCAGGTGCAAGCGGCGCGATCGGTGAAGTCCTGTGCGGGCTGTTGCTGCAGGACGGCTGGCGTGTCGTCGGCATGACGCGCTCGCCGGAGCGGGCGGCGCGACTTCGGTCGCTGGGGGTCGATCCAGTCGTCGTCGATGTGTTCGATCGGCAGGCGCTGATCGAAGCGGTAGGCGCCGCCGACCCGGAAGCCGTCGTCCATCAGCTCACCGACCTGCCCAAACAGGCGACTCCGGAGAGCATGGCGGCCGCGCGTCCGCGCAACGCGAGGATTCGCGAGGTCGGGACCGACAACCTCGTTGCGGCGGCGCTCGCCTCGGGTGCCCGGCGCATCGTGGCCCAGAGCATCGCCTTTGCCTACGTTCCGGGGCCGCAGCCGTACGCGGAAGAGGCGCCGCTGGACAGCGCGTCGTATGGTTCAGTGATCAAGCTGGAACAGCTGGTGCTGGGCTGCGGATTGGAAAGCGTCGTCCTGCGCTATGGCCGGCTGTACGGGCCGAACACCTGGACAGCGGTCCCGCCGGCCCATGGGCCGGTCCACGTCGAGGCCGCCGCCGACGCCGCGCGCCGTGCGACGACCTGTGGGGGGCCCGGCGTCTACAACGTTGCCGAGGAAGACGGCACCGTCACGAGCGCGAAGGCTCGTCGCGAGCTCGGCTGGTCGCCCGCCTTCCGGCTTCCCGCCGGCGAGAGCTGACGATACAGTTTATACACGGAACAACGGGAGGATGCGTGATCACTCATACCGGAGGTTGTCACTGCGGCCGGGTCAGGTTCGAGGTGACCGCACCCGCGAAGATCCGGGTCTCGGAGTGCAACTGCTCGATCTGCACCAAGTCGGGATACCTGCACCTGGTCGTTCCCGTCGAGCGCTTCAAGCTGCTCTCCGGCGGCGACTCGCTCGCAACGTACACCTTCAATACCGGCACGGCGAAACACCTGTTCTGCAAGGTGTGCGGCATCAAATCGTTCTACGTGCCGCGCTCGCACCCGGACGGCATCAGCGTCAATGCGCGCTGCCTCGATCCGGGCACGGTCGAGGAGATGAGCGTACGCGTGACCAACGGCCGGGAGTGGGAGAAGGAATACCCCAAGGGCAGGGGCGAATACACCGACTGACGATGCAACGAGTCGCCGCATGCGCAAACTGAACCCGAGCAAGGCCTCGCTGCCTACGTCGATCCCGCGCGCAAGGAAAAGTGCACCCGTCACGCCATTGGCGACGGCAGCTTCATCGTCGACGGACGCAAGCTCGACCGCAGGAAGATGATGGCCTCCAAGCTCCCGCAGGGCGTCTAGCCCCGGGGTCACGTCGCCGACGCGACGGACCAGGCCAAAATCAGCTGTGCCGCGAAATAGGCGGGCGATCCCCAGGCCTTGTTGGGGAAACTCTTGACGACGAAACGGTCGCGGGCCACCGCGACGTCCGAGGCCGCAAACATGACGGCGCCGAGCAGCACTTGCCAGCGGCCGGTCGCGGCGCCGTAGCCCGCCGCGGTCGCGCACATGACGAGGATCGCGGCAACGTAGGCTGTCACGGGACCCCTGTAGGCCGCCCCGAGATGGGGCCACAGCCAGCGCACGACGGCGATCCCGACGCCGAGCGCGGGAGCAAGGGCGACCAGGAAACCCTCGAACGAGAACGCGCCGGTGCAGAAGGCCAGCGCGAAGCACAGATGAGCGATCAGAAAGGCACCGAGACCGGCCAGGAAGGCGCCCCGGCGCCTGGACAGAAGCGCCGCATCGCCGAGCCAGCTCAGCGCCAGGGCGGCTAGGATCAACCGGCCGTAGGCCGAGGCGGGCGCATCGAGCGAGAGCGCAACAAGGACGAAAGCCGAACTTGCGCTGAGCTTGAGAATCGCGTGCGCGACCGGTCTTGCGAACCGTTCGGCAAGCAGCAGCCCGGCGACCGCGGCAATACAGGATAGTGTAACTATCTGAGCCAAGCGCCTAGCGATTACGCTTTGGCAGTGCGACAAGGCGGCATATTATTCGAGTTCCGGGTTGGCAAAGTGATCCGCAAGGACTTGTGCTGGAAGATTATCGAGTAACTGAAAGGAGGGGACGGTGAAAACTGCAACTTGGAAATGCGGCTCAATTTTGGCGATGTCCGTCAGCCTGCTTCTCGGCTTTTCCGCCCCTGCCGCCGCGAAGCCCGGCGGGGACCTTGATATCTGCAATCAGGTCGGTGCCGGTCAGCTCAAGAAACTGTATCGCAAACGCCTCTTTCCCACCGCCTCTCCCAACCATTGTTTCTGGAGTGAAAGACCGCATGGCATGGCCGACATGGACATTAGGGTTCAGGATGCCAGGGGTCCGCTTCGCGCGTATTTTGCGAAGAGCCTGCCTTCCCGGGTGAAGCTGGTGAAGATAACCGACATCGGCAACGGGGGCCTGATGTCGGTGGGCGAAGGCACACTGGGTGTGGTGGTCATTCGGAAGGGCAAACGTGTGTTGCTGAGCGCGGTGACGTTTCTGGACATAAGGCCCGGAAGCAAACAACAGGCCGTGCTGTGGGATATCTATCGAAAGATCCTCAAGCAGATGTGACGCCGAGCGCTTGAAGTGAGGCCAAGCTCCGGGCGGAACTGCTCAGCGGCCGCCCGGCAGGCCGACGACGACTTCGCTGATCTGGATCACCGGCGGTATATCCGTGTAGTTCGGGATGTCGGCCATGATTTCCTGAGCATGAGGTCCGAAGCCGGCCTGGAAGCTCTCGACCGAATCGCAGAAGATCTGGCACATGCCGACGTAAGTCGCCGATGTGCCCGGAGCTCCGCCGGCCAAACCCTTGTCGACCGTGTAGTACTTGCAGGCGTCGCCCAGCCGGGCCTTGACCAGCGGCATGTGCTTGTCGCGGTAGTACGCATGATCGAACCGCGCGCCGGGTGTGTTGGGGTACATCACGCTGACCTTGATCATGTCTCCTCTCCTGGTGATAGGCTTTCGGCCAATGGGAGGTCGATCGTGCACGATAATCGAAACCTGACACAAGTGTTCAGTATCGCTGGCGCACGCCATGTCTGAGCTGAACAAGAGCTACTGGAACGACACTGGCGTCAGCCTGCGCGTGGTGGAGCTGCGCGCGGCGGGGTTCGATCCGGATCGGGCCGGAAAGACGAATGCGGTGGTGACGGTGGGCAGTCCTTATACGAACGCGCACCGCTGCAACAACCGGGTGCGACGGATCGCGGATCTGGTGGTGGAGACGATCGGAGAGCGCGGCGGGCAGGGGTTGCTGGTGGGGGCGCCGGCGGTGTCGGATGCGCTGACGCAGGGCAGCGCGAACGCCGGGTATAGCCTGGTGTCGCGCGAGCTGGTGGCGGATTGCTTCGAGACGGGGCACTACGCGCATCACGGGCAGGCGATGGTGGTGATCTCGGGCTGCGACAAGAGCGGGGCGGCGGCGATGATGCCGCTCGCGCGCACCAATGCGTTCGGGCTGGTGGTGTATCCCGGTACGAGCTCGCCGGGGCATGTGGATTTCGCACCGTGGGCGGCGAAGGGCAACAATTTGACGATCCTCGACCACGGCGAGGCGCAGGCAGCGCGCGAGGCGGGGAAGATCGGCGACAAGGAGCTGTTGCAGATCGAGCGCGCGATCATGCCGGGCAGCGGGACCTGCGGCGCCATGTTCACCGCCAACACGATGAGCACGATCGCGGAGGCGATGGGGATGATGCTGCCGCGCGGCGCGTCGCAGCCGGCGGACGTCGACGCGGCAAGCGACATCCACGCCGACGTGAAGGCGCACGTGCGCGCGAGCGTGGACGCGCTGTACGGGCTGATGGCGAAGGGGCTGCGCCCGCGCGACATCATGACGCTCGAGGCGTTCGAGAATGCGATCGTCACCGCCTACGCGATGGGCGGCTCGACCAATATGTACCTGCATCTGCTCGCGATCGCGCGCGAGGCCGGGGTGCCGCTGACGGTCGAGCGCATCGAGCAAGCGGGCCAGCGGGTACCGTTGATCGCGAACCTGCAGCCGCACGGGCCGTACGCGATGGTGTCGCTGCACAAGATCGGCGGGGTGCCGGTGGTGATGAAAGAGCTGCTCGAGCACGGTTTGCTGCACGGCGGCGCTATGACGGTGACGGGCAAGACGGTGGCTGAGAACCTGCGCGACGCGCCGGCGCTCGCCGCGCTCGGCGAGCAGGACATCGTGCGGCCCGTGGCGCGCCCGGTCGCGCCGCCGGGGAACCACATCAGCGTATTGAAGGGCAACCTCGCGCCCGAGAGCTGCGTGCTGAAGCTCTCCGGCAAGACGCTCGCGGGCGGCGCGTTCCGCGGCCGCGCGAGAGTGTTCGAAAGCGAGGCCGACACGCTCGCCGCGATCCGCGCCGGCGCGATCGTGCCGGGCGACGTGGTGGTGGTGCGCAACGTTGGTCCGGCCGGCGCGCCCGGCATGCCGGAGATGGTGCACCTGACGATCCAGCTCCAGGGGCGGGGCCTGGGCAAGGACGTCGCGTTGATCACCGACGGCAGGTTCTCGGGCGTCTCGCACGGCGTTCTGGTGGGTCACATCTCGCCCGAGGCGGCGCGAGGCGGTCCGATCGGGATCGTGCAGGACGGCGACACGATCGTGATCGATCCGCGCACGCGCACGCTGAATCTCGCCGTGGACGCGACTGAGATCGCGCGCCGGCTGGCGGCGCGCAAGCAGCCCGCCCGGCGGGAGCCCTTGCGCCCCGGGTCGGTGATGGACAAGTACGTGCGCCTGGTCTCCTCGGCGCACTACGGTTGCGTGCTCTGATGAGCCATCCCGCGGATTCGCCTGCGACCGAAACCCCGCTCAGCATCTCGCGCGAGGCGATGAACGAGCTGCCGATCAGGCGCTACGAGGGGCCGCTGTGCCTGGTCGAGGCGCCGGAGGATCTGGAGCGCGCGCTGCGGGACATGCGCGGGGAAAGCGTGGTCGGCTTCGACACCGAGACGCGGCCCGCCTTCAGGCCCGGGGAGAGCTATCTGCCGTCGGTCGTGCAGTTCGCCACCGCGGACGTGGTATATCTGCTGCAGATCCAGCAGCAGGACTATTCGGCTGCGATGCGGGAGATTTTTTCGTCGGATAGGATCGTAAAGGCGGGCGTGTCGGTGGCCGACGACCTGCGCAACCTGAAGAAGCTGTTCGAGTTCGAGGAAAGGGCGGTGGTGGATCTGGGCAAGGTTGCCAAGCGCCACGGCCTGAAGCAGACGGGCGTTCGCAATCTGACCGGGATCTTCCTCGGCACGCGGATCCCCAAAGGCGCGAAAACGACGAACTGGGCCGCGCGCCGCCTGACGCCGCAGCAGATCACCTACGCGGCCACCGACGCCTGGGCGTGCCGCGAACTGTATCTGCGCTTCAGGCAGTTGAATCTCGTCTGAGACGCGAGTCTGAGAGGAGCTGTGCCATGGACCAAGACGCCAAGCCGACGATCGCGCCCCAGCACATCGGCATCGTCGCCTGTTCGGCCGAAGGCGCCGCGCTGTGCTACACCACGATCTGCGTCGAGGGACCGGCGCTGCTGGGCGCGCCGCACGCGCATCCCGAGGTGTCGCTGCACACGCACTCGCTGGCGGATTACATGGAATGCATCTACCGCGGCGACTGGCGCGGCGTCGCCGAGCTGATGCTTTCCGCGGCGGACAAACTGGCCAAGGTCGGAGCGCAGTTCCTGATCTGCCCCGACAACACGATCCACCAGGCACTGCCCTGGGTGCTGCCGCGCTCGCCGCTGCCCTGGCTTCATATCGCGGAGGTGGTGGCCGAGCAGGCGGTCGCGAGGGGGTTCCGCCGTCTCGGTCTGAGCGGAACGCGCTGGCTGGTCGAGAGCGAGGTCTATCCGCAAAAGCTGGCCGCGTTCGGCCTCGAGTGCCTGCGCCCGGACCAGGCGGAGCGCGACGAGATGAACCGCATCATCATGGACGAGCTGGTGTGCGGGGTGTTCCGGCCCGAGGCGGCGGCGTATTTCCAGCGCGTGGTCGGGCGCATGAAGGAGCAGGGCTGCGACGCGGTGGTGCTCGGCTGCACCGAGATTCCCCTGCTCATGAGCGACGCGAACTCGCCGCTGCCGACGCTCGATTCGACCCGCCTGCTGGCGCGCGCGGCGCTGTGCCGCGCGGCTGCCGCCTGATCAGCCCGCCGCGACCGGTTCCTTGAGGCTGAAATGGGACTGCACTCGGACGCCTTGACGGAGGGTGGCGAGGTTGATGCAAAGCCGTTCGGACTGCGCGAACAGTCTCTTCACCTGCTCGGCCGGAGTATCCGGCGCGACCTGCACACGGACCTTGCATTCCATGACCTGAAACCCGATCGGGGTTGCGCGGTCTATCGCCAGGCAGCCCCGGACGTCGACTTGGCCGATCACCTCGACCTCGGTCTGCAGCAGCGCGACACCCATCAGGTCGGCCACCATACGCAGGGTGGAGTCCTGGCACGCGGCAAGCGCCGCGCACAGGATCTCTCCGGGGTTCGGCGCATCGTGCAAGCCGCCGACGGCGCGGTCGATGCCGAAGCGCCATTCGACGCCGTAGCCATCACCGGGAACCACGACGCCGTGCAACGGATCGGTTCCCGGCGGACAGGACGTTCGCACATGCTTCGTGATCATCGCTTTTTCCGGCTGCGCCTTGTACGCACCGCGCAGCGGCGCCTGGCTGCTCAAAACCACGGACTGGGTTGCGCTCACAGGATCTCCTTGGTCGGTTCCACGGGGGCAACAATATAGAATCGCGGCGCGGTGCACCGTAGCCCGTTCGCCGCGTGATTTGATCCAACTACCGCAGGAACGCACTTGCCATGGATGCGCTCTCGGAGCTGTTGCGCGTGATCCGGTTGACCGGATTCGCCTATATCGACGTCGAGCTCACGGCGCCGTGGGCGATCCAGACGCCGCCGCCCGCGGCAATCGCCGAGCGCCTGGCGCCGGGAGCCGAGAGGATCATTCCCTATCACCTGGTGCCGGAAGGCGAATGCTTCGTTCAGATCCAGGACGAGGCGCCGGTTGCCGTCGGGGCCGGGGAGGTCGTCCTGGTCCCCCACGGGGACGTACACCTGCTCTCAAGTCAGCCCGGCATGGAAGCGTTGCGCATCACGACCGACATGACGGTGAAGCTCGCGCGGCCGGAAAGCATGGCGCGCGTGCGCTACGGGGGAGGCGGCGCCCGGACACGCCTCATCTGCGGTTTCTTCGCCTGCGACGAGGTGCTTTCGGGGCACCTCGTGCTGCACTTGCCGAAGCTGCTGCGTTGCGGTTTCGGCGCCGACAGCGCGGCAGCGCTGCTTGAGCGCGCGGTGCGCGATTCGCGCGCGGGGACGCAGCCCGGCGCCGGCGCGGTGCTCGGCAAGCTCTCGGAGCTGCTGTTTGTGGACGCGATTCGCGCCTACCTCGACGTTGCGCCAGGGCACGAAGGCTGGACCGCGGGATTGCGGGACGGCACTGCCAGCCGCGCGCTCGCGCTTATCCACGGCAAACCGGAATCGCATTGGTCGCTCGAGTCGCTCGCCCGCGCGGTAGGCGTCTCGCGCACCGCCCTGGCCGACCACTTCGCGCGCTGCACCGGCGCGGCGCCGATGCAGTACCTGTCGCAATGGCGGCTGCGGCTCGCGGCGGACTCGCTGCGGCATACCGACCACGCGATCAAGAAGATCGCGGCAACGGCGGGCTTCGCCTCTGTTGCCGCGTTCACGCGCGCGTTCAAGCGCGAGTTCGGCGCCGCTCCGGCGACATGGCGCCGCGGCCGCAACGACGGCGCGCGTCCGTCGCCGTAGGGCTCAGTCCGTGCGCGCGACGCGGAATCCGACCACCGCGTAGCGGCCCGAGAGGTCGTGCAGCTCGCGCTCCGCGGCGCGAATGGTCGACGTGCCGCAGTTCCACGAGCCGCCGCGCATGACGCGGTCGACGCAGCTGCCGCTGAGCCAGGCGCTGCCGTCGGCCGGCGCGCCGTCGTAGTTGCGGTGCCAGCAGTCCTGCATCCACTGCCAGGCGTTGCCGTGCATGTCGTACAGGCCGAAGGCATTGGGCGGAAAGCTGCCCGAGGGCGCGGTGTGCAGCCAGCGGTCCTTGCCCTCGGCCGCCGGCGCGCAGCAGCGCTCGGTGCCGTAGTTGGCGTAGGCGCGGCTCGCCTGCGCGCCCCAGTAGTATGGCGTCGTGGTCCCGGCGCGCGCGGCGTATTCCCACTGCGCCTCGGTCAGCAGCGCGTACGCGTGGCCGGTTTTGCGGCTGAGCCAGTCGGCGTAGGCCTCGCCGTCGTTCCAGCTCATGCACACCACCGGGTCCTGGTCGGTCTGGGCGAAGCCCGGGCGGCGCCAGCTCGCGCGGCGCTCGTCGCGCCAGCCGCCGCTCCTGCGGATCAGGCAGCCCGGGGCAACGCGGTAGCCGGACTCGGCGACGAAGCGCGCGAACTCGCCGCGCGTGACGGCGTATTTGGCCACCGCGAACGGGCGGACGAAGCTGACCCGGTGACGCGGCTGCTCGTCCGCGGTCCGCGCCGGATCGCTCGCCGGCGAGCCCATCTCGAAGCTGCCCGCCGGCAGCACGACCATCACCGGGCAGACGCTGCAGTCGCGAAAGCTCGTGCCGGGCGCCAGCGCGCTGAGCAGAGCGACTGAGCCGGCTAGAGCGAGACCGTGCATGAAGCAATCCTAACTTCTGTCGTGAGCGGACGACAGAGGGTGCAGCCAAATAGCGCAAAAGAGACAGGAAACCGTCGGCCGGCGGCGACGAGCGCGGCAATTCGATTGACAGCGCACCGCTGCGACAAGCAAAGATGAGACAGCGGAAACACACGCCGATGCGATCAGCGTCGGCGCCTTGCTCAATCTCTGAAGGATGATCCCGCCATGCCACGCTCAACCAACGACATCGACGCCGCATTCGACGAGCTGGAGGAATCGCTACGCCAGCTGCAATGGGCGGCAAAGGCGATGGAAGAGTCCGCGCACGTCTGGCCCGCCGCCCTTTCGGCGCGCATTTCGTCCGCGCGGACTGTCGCGCAGTTGCTGCGCCGCGACCTGCAGAGCGCCGGCGCCGGGCTCAGTTCTCGGTGAGGGTCAGCAGGATGTCCGCGTACCAGGCGCAGTTCAGGCCCAGTGCCTCGTCGAGCTTGAGGTCGCGCGTGCCCACGTCCAGCCGCGCGGAATGCACGCCGAGCAGGATCCACGGCAGATCGCCCTCGGGCGGCTGCCCGTCGGGCGCCCGCAGTACGACCGGCGCGCCGCTGGTGCCGCGGTGGGTGCGCGCGTCGGTGAGGAAATAGCCTTCGCCCTGGAAGCGCAGCCCGAACGAGGACGCGATCACCGCCTGCCGCACCACCGGCATGTGGTGCAGCGTGTCGTGAAAGCCGAGCGGGAACCCGACCACCAGCAGCGAGGAGCCGACCTCGACCTGGTTGCCCGAGTCGGGCAGGTGCGCGGGCGTGAACGCCCGGTAGACCGCCGTTTCGGGCAGCGCGGCGCGCTCGAGCTCGATCACCGCGACGTCGATCTCGCCCGCGCTGTCGAGGCCCTGGCGCCACAGGCTCTTGCCGTCCCGGTAGAGGGGGATCGAAAACCCGATCGACTGCGCCATGTTGTCCGGGTCGACGTGCAGCTCGATTTCGATCCGGTTCGGGAAGTGCTTGCTCGAGGAATCGCTCATCACGTGCCGGCTCGTCACCAGGAACAGGCGCCCGTCGCGCTCGAAGAAGAAGCTACTGGCGTTGGTCAGCCGGCGCTGATTATCGAACGTGACGACGCGCGCCGCGGTGAGCAGGATGGATTCGATCATTGTGCCAGCATACAAACCTAACCGAAGCCTAGCGCCAGGCCCAGACCGGTTGCTCGAGGTGCGCGACGCGGGTGTCGCGCCCGAGCAGGGCGACTTCCATGAACTGGTACATCACCGCCGCGGTAGGGGCGTGGATCAGGGTGCCGAGCAGGGGGTAGCGCACCACCGGCTGCTCGGACTCGGGGATGGAAACGAACTCCGGCGAACCCGGGCGACCGAGATCGGCGAGCGGAACGTGGTAGATCTTCGCCACTTCCACCGGGTTGGGCACCAGGCGGGACGTTTCGCCGCACCAGGCCACCAGCGGGGTGATGAGGTAGCCCGAGCGCGTCGGGTAGTCGTCCAGGCGCCCGAGAAAATCCTCCGGCGCGAGCTCGAGGTTGATCTCTTCGTGCGCCTCGCGCCGCGCCGCATCGAGCGTGCTCTCGCCGCGCTCGACCCGTCCGCCGGGCAGCGCGAACTGCCCCGAGTGCGTGCTCAGGTGCTCGGCGCGTCGGGTCAGCACCAGCGCAGCTTCGCCGTGGCCGTCGTCGGTGACGACGATGCACACCGCGGCGCGCTTCAGGCCGCGCTCGGCCAGCGGCGCATGCTCGCTCCTGGTCAGATTGCGCGTCAGGCGCGCGCGCAGCGCGGCGTCGAAGGCGACCGGCTTCATGCGGGAGCGACGGCGTCCGCGCGCGAGGAGGACAGCGCGACGCCGGTCAGGATCAGCGCCATGCCGGCGAAGTGGAACCAGTGCGGCACTTCGCCCAGGAACAGCATCGCCATCAGCACGCCCAACGCGGGCATCAGGTGCATGGTGACGCCGGCGCGCGCGGCGCCCAGCCGCGTCACGACGTAGCTCCAGCCGGCGTAGGCGAGCAGGAGCGAGCCGATCGCGGAGTAGGCCACCGCGAGCAGGCCGGGCGTTGACAGCAGCACCTGGGTGCCGTGCGCGATTTCCCACAGCACCCACGGAGTCATCCAGAACATGCCGAAAACGCACACCACGGTGAGGAACTCGAGCGTGTTGAGCGCGTCGCGGCGCAGGCGCAGGAACACGGTGTACGACGCCCACATCGCCATCGAGGCGAGCGCGAGCAGGTCGCCGACGTTGAACGACAGGTTTGCGGCGCCTTCCAGGTTGCCGCGGGTAGCGATCACGATCACGCCGCAGAAGGAGATCGCGACGCCGATCCACTGTCGGCGCCGGATCGGCTCGCCGAGCAGTGGCGCGGCGAGCAAGAGGATGAAGATCGGCGAGGTCGAGAGATACAGCGTGCCGCTGGTGGCGGTGGTGTAGTGCAGCCCGAGCCACTGCATCGCCAGGTGCAGGCCGCCGCCGAAGAAGCCCAGCGCGGCGAGCACCCGCCAGTCGCGCGGCCCGAGCGCGCGCAGCTTGCCCGGCAGCGTGCGCCACACCAGCGGCAAGAGCACCGTGAGCACCAGCATGAGCCGCCCCATGGTGGCGACGCCCGGCGCGATGTCGGCGCGCACGGCGCGCGCCACGATCCAGTTGCCGGACCAGAGCATCAGGGTGGCGATGAGGATCAGGTAGGCCGCGGCGCGCATCGAGCGCGCATTATGCGCGAATGATATTCTCGCGCGCATGCCGTTTCTCACCGCCGCGGGGCACAAGCTCGAATACGAATGGCATGAAGCCGCCGACCCGGGCAAGCCGGCGCTGGTGTTCCTGCACGAAGGGCTCGGCTCGATCCGCCAGTGGCGCGATTTCCCCCTGCGCGTGACGCAGGCCACCGGCTGCCCGGCGCTGGTCTACAGCCGCTACGGCTACGGCCACTCCGACGTGCTGGAGGAGCCGCGCCGCAGCGTGCGCTTCATGCACGAGGAGGCGCTCGAGGCGCTGCCGGCGGTGCTGGCCGAGACCGGAATCCGCGCGCCGATCCTGGTCGGGCATTCCGACGGCGCGTCGATCGCGCTCATCTACGCCGGCGCCGGCAACCCTGTGCGCGCGCTGGCGCTGATGGCGCCGCACGTGTTCGTCGAGGAGATCTGCATCCGCAGCATCGAGCAGGCCAAGCGCGAGTTCGAGACCACCGACCTGGCGCAGCGCCTGGGAAAGTACCACCGCGACCCGCGGCGCTCGTTTTACTTGTGGAACGACGTCTGGCTCGACCCCGAGTTCCTGGACTGGAACATCGAAGAATATCTGCCGGGCGTCGATTGCCCGGTGCTCGCGATCCAGGGTCGCGACGACCAATACGGCACCATGGCGCAGCTGCGCGCGACCGCGCTCAAGGTCAAGGGTCCCTGCGAGCTGGTCGAGCTCGAGCGCTGCGGCCACAGCCCGTTCCGCGACCAGCCCGAGGCGACGCTCGCGGCCGTTTCGCACTTTGTCGATCGCATTGCGGTAGCCTAGGCGAATGCACGCCGCCGCCCGCCCATTGCGCGAGGACGTCAAGGTAATCGGCCTGATCGCGAGTGCGCATTCGCTGTCGCACTTCTATCAGCTCGTGATCCCGGTGCTGTTTCCGCTCATCAAGGCCGACCTGGGAGTGTCCTACGCCGAGCTCGGCGCGGCCTCGGCGCTGTACTACGTCATGTCGGGCGTGTGCCAGACGCTGGCGGGGTTCGCGGTCGACCGCTTCGGCGCGCGCCGCGTGCTGGTGGGCGGGCTCGCGCTGTGCTCGGGCGGGATTCTGCTCGCGGGCCTGGCGCACGTCTACCCGCTGCTGCTCGTCGCGGCGCTCATCGCCGGCGTGGGCAACAGCGTGTTCCACCCGGCCGACTTCGCGATTCTCAACGCGCGCGTCGACAGCGCGCGCCTGGGCTACGCCTTTAGCTTCCACGGCATCGGCGGCAACCTCGGCTGGGCGCTCGCGCCGCTGTTCTGCGTCGGCATTTCCGCCGCCTACGGCTGGCACGCGGCGCTGCTCGCCGCCGCCTCGCTCGGCATCGTCATGATCGGCGTGCTGCTCACGCAGCGCGAGGCGATATCGGTCGAGCTGCGCCGCCCCGCGGCGGGCGCGCCGGCGCCGAGCCTGGCCGGCGACGTGCGGGTGCTCACCGCGGCGCCGGTGCTGATGTGCTTCTTCTTCTTCTTCCTGTTCTCGGTCGGGCTCACCGGCATGCAGACCTTCGGCGTCGCGAGCCTCAGCGCGCTGTACGCCGCGCCGGTCGCGCTCGCCTCTTCGGCGCTGACAGCGTTCCTGCTCGGCGGCGCGGCCGGCATCCTCGCCGGCGGCTGGGTCGCCACCCGCACTGCGCGCCACGACCTGGTCGCCGCCGGCGGCATGCTTGCCGCCGCGATGCTTGTGCTATCGCTCGCGCTCGGCGCGCTCACCCCCGCGCTGCTCGCGCCGGTGCTGGCGCTGGCGGGCTTCTGCTCCGGCATTACCAACCCTTCACGCGACCTGCTGGTGCGCGGCGCCACGCCGCGCGGCTCGACCGGCAAGGTGTACGGGTTCGTCTACTCGGGGCTCGACCTGGGCGCGATGGTCACCCCGGTGTTCTATGGCTGGCTGCTCGACCGGCACCTGGCGCAGGGCGTGTTCTTCACCGTGTTCGTCGCCTTGCTGCTCACCATCGCCACCGTGCTGCAGCTCCCCGGGCAGGCGCGGCAGGCGCAAGCGCAGGCCGCGCCGTGACCGACCTGCGCGGCAAGGTGGCGCTGGTCACCGGGGGCAACGGCGGCATCGGCCTCGGGATGGCCGAAGGGCTGGCCAAGGCCGGCTGCGACCTCGCCATCTGGGGCAGCAACCCGGACAAGAACGCCGCGGCGGAGAAGGTCTTGCGGGCGCACAAGGTGCGCGTACTGGTGCAGCGCTGCGACGTCGCCGACGAGGCGCAGGTTGAGGATGCGTTCGCGGCCGCGCTGAAGACCATGGGCCGCATCGACGGCTGCTTCGCCAACGCGGGCGTGTCGCAGAAGCACGGCCCCTTCCACGAGCTCGAAAGCGCGGAGTGGAAGCGCGTGCTGGGGGTCAATCTCGACGGCGCGTTCTATACGCTGCGCGCCGCGGCGCGCCACATGGTGGCGCGCGCCAAGGCGGGCGACGCCGGCGGGCGCCTCATCGGCATGGCGAGCACCGCGGCGGTGCACGGCGCGGCCCGCGCCCAGGCCTACGCCGCGAGCAAGGGCGCCATGCTCGCCGTGGTGCGCGCGCTGGCGGTCGAGCTCGCGCGCTACAAGGTGACCGCGAATTCCATCCTGCCGGGCTGGATCGAGACCGATATGACCGCGCGCGCGATGGGCGATGCGAAGTTCGCCGGCGCGGTCATGCCGCGCATCCCGCTGCGGCGCTGGGGCGCGAAGGAGGATTTCGCCGGCATCGCGGTCTACCTGATGAGCGACGCGAGCGCCTACCACACCGGCGACAGCTTCGTGATCGACGGCGCCTACACGATCTTCTGAACCCCCCGCCGCTAGGCGGCGTCGAACGAGACCAGGATCTTGCCGCCGCGCCCGCCGCGCGCGGCGTGGGCGAGGGCTTCCTTGATGCGGCGGATGGGGTAGACCTCCTCGACCTCGACCGCGAGGCGGCCGTCGCCGAGGCGCGTCGCGAGGTCGCGGTAGAGTGCGCCGATCTTCTCCGGCGGGGTCTGCATGAACCAGCGCCGCAGCCAGAAACCGCGCAGGCAGACGTCGCGGAATACGGTCTCGCGGCCGTCGACCATACAGGCCTCGCCGCTCAGCACGCCGTAGTTGACCACCGTGCCGCCGTCGTCGACGCAGCGCGCCAGACGCTGGGTAGCCGAGCCGCCGACCGCGTCGATCGCGAGCGGCAGCGCGCCGCCGCCGATCGCGGCGCGAACGCGGGTATCGAGATCAGGGCCGTCGGTCAGCACGACATCGGCGCCGAGGGCGCGCAGCGGCTCAGCGAGCTCGGCGCGCCGCACCACGTTCACGCTCTTGGCACCGACTTCGCGCGCGAGCCGGATCAGGCAAGTGCCGACGCCCGAGTTGGCGGCGTTCTGCACCAACCACTGGCCGGGCTTGGGCGCGACGTACTCGTGCAGCATCAGCCAGGCGGTGGGCGGGTTGACGCGCAGCATCGCGAGCTGCTGCGGGTCGATGCCCTCGGGCAGCGCGAACACCGCCTTGGCCGGCGCCTTGAGGCGTGAGCGCCAGGTCCCGGGCCCGGGCAACAGCACGCGGTCGCCCGGCTTGACGTGAGTCACACCGGCGCCGGCCGTGGCGATGCGCCCGACGCCTTCTGCGCCCGGGATCTGCGGCAGCGTCGGCTGCGCCGAGCCGTAGCGGCCTTCGAGGTTGAGCAGGTCGGCGGGATTGATCGGGAACAGCTCGGCGTCGATGATCACCTCGCCCGCGCCGGGCTCGCCGGGGTCGGGCTGCTCGACGAGCTCGATGACCGCGTCGGGCCTGCCGAAAGAAGAGAACCGGGTTGCGAGCATTTTTCTTTCCTTATTGGTAGCGGATGCCTTTGCGCTCGAGCAGGCGCAGCAGCGCCGGCCAGTCCTTGTGTTGCGCCGAGCGGTCGGTGCGGTGGAACTGCTCGTCGGCGGTCGCGGCCGCGCGCTCGGACATCAAGAGCACGTTCTCCATTCCACCCGCCACGGCGTCGACCTGGATCTGGCAGGCGCAGTCGAGGTAGTACATCACCTCGAAGGCCTCGCGCACACTCTCGCCCAGCGCGAGCAGGCCGTGGTTCCTGAGGATCATTGCCTTGGACGTTTTTCCGAGGTCGCGCGCCATGCGCGTCTGCTCGTCCAGCTCGAGCGCGATTCCCTCGTAGTCGTGATAGGTGAGCTCGCCGTGCACGCGCATCGCGTGCTGGCTGATCGGCAGCAGGCCGCACTTCATCGCCGAGACCGCGACCCCGGCGCGAGTGTGGGTGTGGATCACGCAGCCGATCTCGGGCCGCGCCTTGTGCACGCAGCTGTGGATCACGTAGCCGGCCTGGTTGATGCCGTATTCGAGCGGGTCGTCCAGGATCTCGCCGTCGATGTCGATCTTGACCAGGTTCGAGGCGGTGATCTCGTCGAACATCAGGCCGTAGGCGTTGATCAGCAGGTGCTCGGTGCCGGGGATACGGGCCGAGAAATGGGTGTAGATCAGGTCGGTCCAGCGCAGCTGCGCCGCGAGCTGGTAGGCCGCGGCCAGGTCGACACGCACCTGCCATTCCTCGTCGCTCACGCGGTCGCGCAGCGAAGGCGATTCGACAGTCTTGAGCTTTGCGGTCATCGGATTCTCCTTGGCAGCGGGCATGATACGCGGCATCAGGCCGCCTGCTCCAGGCCGGACTCGACCGTTTCGAGCGCTTCGAGCAGCAGCGCCGGGTCGTTGCGCGCCAGGCGCGCGGGATCGGACAGCATGCGGCGCCACAGGCGGGCGCGCGGCGCATGGTGGTACAGGCCGAGCATGTGGCGCGTGATATGGCGCAGCGCGACGCCGCCGGCGACCTGGCGCGCGGCGTAGTCCGCCATCGCCTGCGCGACCTCGGCGCGGGTTTTCGGCAGGACGCCGGCGCGGTAGAGGCGCGCGTCGGCCTCGGCCAGCAGCCAGGGCTGGTGGTAGGCCGCGCGCCCCAGCATCACGCCGTCGACCGCGGCGAGCTGGGCCTCGATCGCGGGCCAGTCGGCGAGGCCGCCGTTGACGACGAAGGCGAGCGCGGGAAAGTCGCGCTTGAGCCGATGCACCACCTCGTAGCGCAGCGGCGGAATCTCGCGGTTTTCCTTGGGCGAGAGGCCTTTGAGCACCGCGTTGCGCGCGTGCACGATGAACGTCGTGCAGCCGGCAGTGGCAACCATGGAGACGAAGCGCTGAACAAAAGAATAATCCTGGCTTTTGTCTATTCCGATCCGATGCTTTACCGTCACCGGGATCGAGACCGCTTCGCGCATCGCGCGCACGCAGTCGGCCACCAGCTCAGGCTCGGCCATCAGGCAGGCGCCGAAGGCGCCGCGCTGCACGCGTTCGCTGGGGCAGCCGATGTTGAGGTTCACCTCGTCGTAGCTCGCGCCCTCGACCATGCGCGCGCAGGCAGCGAGCTCGTCGGGCTCGCTGCCGCCGAGCTGCGCCGCGACTGGATGCTCGGCCGGATCGAACGCGAGGTGGCGCGCGGCGTCGCCGTGCAGCAGTGCGCCGGTGGTGATCATCTCGGTGTACAGGAACGCGTGCGGCGCGCACTGGCGCAGGAAATAGCGGCAGTGCCGGTCGGTCCAGTCCATCATGGGGGCCGCGCACAGGCGGTGGGAGCTGCGCATGGGGTCTTTCGCGGCCATATGAGATCATAATTCGCATTTGGAGGAGGGTGGACTATGGAGACGGCCGAGCGCGTCAGGGTGTTCTGGCAGCCGGGATGCACGAGCTGCCTGAGAACAAAGGAGTTTCTCACCCGGCACGGGGTCGACTACGAGTCGATTAACGTGCACGGCAACGACGCCGGAATGCAGGCGCTGCGCGAGCTTGGGGCGCAGCGTGCCGATCGTGGCGCGCGGCAAGGAGTTCGTTTTCGCGCAGTCGCTGACCGACGTGGTGCGTTTTCTCGAGCTCGACATCAAGCTGCACGACAAGCTCTCACCGCAGCAGCTGATCGACAAGCTCGACCTGGTGCTCTCCGCGGCGACGCGCTACGTGCGCCAGATTCCGGCCGACAGGCTCGAGCAGCCGTTCCGCAACCGCAACCGGCCGATCCGGCTGCTCGCCCATCACGTGTTCCGGATTCCCGAGGCCTTTGTCGAAGCGATGCAGGAGCGCCGTGAGCTGACCTACGAACTGATCATGCAGCCGCCCGCAGAGACGCTGCGCACCAGCGCGGACATCGCGAGCTACGGCGAGGGCGTACGCGCCGCAGTGCGGCAATGGTGGGCGACTTACCCCGACAGCAGCTGTGGACAGATGATGGACACCTACTTCGGCCGCCACGGCGTGCACGAGGTGCTCGAGCGCAGCGCATGGCACCCCGCGCAGCACGCGCGCCAGTTGATGCTGCTGCTGGGCGAGCTCGGCATCGAGCCCGACGGCAAGCTCACGCCCAAGGACCTGGCCGGGCTGCCGCTGCCCGAAAAGGCCTGGGACGACTGAGCTGTCGCGCGATTGACGCGCGCCGAAAAGCCGCTTACGGTTCAGCCCCGACGCCCCATTCCAGAAGGGCGAGCGAGAGACAGACAAGAATGGCGATGCTGCTCGAAGTAAAGGATCTGCGCACGCAGTTCGAGACCTCGGCCGGAACGGTGCGTGCGGTCGACGGAGTTTCGTACACGGTGGAGGAGGGCGAGACGGTCGGCATCGTGGGCGAGTCCGGCTGCGGCAAGTCGGTCGGCGCGCTGTCCGTGCTGCGCCTGATCCCGGATCCCCCGGGGCGCGTGGTGGGCGGCAGCATCCACTTCCGCGGCGAGGATCTGCTGGCGATGAGCGACGAGAGGCTGCACGCCGTGCGCGGCGGCCAGATCGCGATGGTGTTCCAGGAACCGATGACCTCGCTCAACCCGGTGCTGACGATCGGGCTGCAGCTGTGCGAGACGATGGAGTTCCACCTCAAGCTGACGCCCGCGCAGGCCAGGCTGCGCGCGGTCGAACTGCTCGGCATGGTCGGCATCTCGGAGCCCGGCCGGCGCCTGGACCAGTACCCGCATCACCTGAGCGGCGGCATGCGCCAGCGCGTGATGATCGCGCTCGCCATGTCGTGCAAGCCCAAGCTGATCATCGCCGACGAGCCGACCACCGCGCTCGACGTGACGATCCAGGCCCAGATCCTGGAGCTGATGAAGGACCTCACCAAGCGCTTCGGCGTGGCGCTGGTCGTCATCACCCACAACCTGGGCGTCGTGGCGCGCTACGCCGACCGCGTCAACGTGATGTACGCCGGCCGGATCGTCGAGAGCGGCACCGCTGCCGACATTTACCATCGCCCGATGCACCCTTACACGCTCGGGCTGCTGCGCAGCGTGCCGCGCATGGACCGGCCGCGGGGGGAGAAGCTGATCCCGATCGACGGCCAGCCGCCGGATCTGACGCGCGAGATCAGGGGCTGCGCCTACCGTCCGCGCTGCAGCTTCGCCGCGGAGCGCTGCGCGCACGAAGACCCCGAGCTCGAGCAGGTGGGCCCCGGCCATAATTCCGCCTGCTTCGAGAGAAACCGGCTGGCACGGATGCTCAAGGTGGCCTCGTGAGCGCGGGGCCGGCGTCGTCGCAGCACCCGCTGCTCGAGGTGAAGAACCTCAAGATGCACTTCCCGGTGACCGAGGGGGTGATGATTCGCAAGGTGGTAGCGACGGTCAAGGCGGTCGACGACGTCAGCTTCTCCCTCCGCGCTGGGGAGACGCTCGGCCTGGTGGGCGAATCGGGCTGCGGCAAGACGACTACCGGGCGCTGCATCCTGCAGCTCGAAAAGCCCACCGCCGGCGAGATCATTTTCGAGGGCGAGGACCTGGCGAAACTCGACCGCAAGGGGCTGGTTGCGAAGCGCGCGCGCATGCAGGTGATCTTTCAGGATCCTTACAGCTCGCTGAACCCGCGCATGAAGGTAGGCTCGATCATCGGCGAGCCGATGAAGGTGCATGGCATTCTGCCCGACCGCAAGCAGCGCCAGGAGCGCGTCGCCGAGCTGCTCTCGGTGTGCGGCCTGAACCCGAAGTTCATGGACCGCTACCCGCACGAGATGAGCGGCGGCCAGCGACAGCGCGTGGGCATTGCGCGCGCGCTTGCGCTCAACCCGCAGTTCATCGTCTGCGACGAGGCGGTGTCGGCGCTCGACGTCTCGATCCAGGCGCAGGTGATCAACCTGCTCGAGGACCTGCGCGACAAGTTCAATCTTTCCTACCTCTTCATTGCGCACGACCTGAGCGTGGTGCGCCACCTGTGCCATCGCGTTGCGGTGATGTATCTCGGCAAGCTGGTCGAGTTGGCCGACTCGGACGAGCTGTTCGAGCATCCCAAGCACCCCTACACCAAGGCCCTGCTCGAGGCGGTCCCGATCCCCGACCCCACGCTCGAAAAGGGACGTGTGCACCGCATCATGCAAGGCGAGGTGCCCAGTCCGATGAACCCGCCCAGCGGCTGCGTGTTCCACCCGCGCTGCCCGCTGGCGGTGGACAGCTGCAAGCGGGAGGTGCCGCAATCGCGCGAGTTGCGGCCCGGGCACTGGGTCGCCTGTCCCAAGGTATAGCACGAGGCCCGGATTTGAGCTTGGAGGCCTGGGAGAAGCTGGTATAGACTGCGAAAAAGAAAAGACAAAAGCATTGGATGACAACATAGGAGGGAGGCCAATGAAAGGCATTCAAGTCAAAGCGCTGTGCGCCATGGTCGCCGGCGTCGCCATCGGCATCAGCGCGTCGGGCCAGGCGTCGGCGGAAACGCCGAAGCACGGCGGGATCCTGAAGTACGTGGTACCGGCCGAGCCGCCGAGCTTCGACGGCCACATCGAAACGACCTTCGCCCTGATCCACCCGGTCAGACCGTTCTACAGCGTCCTGATCAAGGTCAATCCCGAGAATCCTTCGTCCACGACGGACTTCGTGTGCGATGTGTGCGTCGGCAAGGTGCCGGAGCCGACCGACGGCGGCAAGACCTACACCTTCAAGATCCGCGACGACGTCTACTTCCACAGCGGCGAGAAGATGACCGCGCAGGACGTCCTGGCCACCTACAAGAAGATCATCTTCCCGCCCGCCGGCGAGCCGAGCGCGCGCAAGGCCTTCTTCGTCATGGTCGACAGCGTCACCGCACCCGACGACCACACGGTGGTGTTCAAGCTCAAGTATCCGTCCGGGGCATTCATCCCGGCGCTTGCGGTGCCGTTCAACTGGATCTACCAGAAGGCCAAGCTCGACGCAGACATCCACTGGTACGAGACGCACATCGACGGCTCGGGGGCGTTTATCTTCGAGAAGCGCGAGGCGGGCGCGTACATCAGTGGCAAGAAAGATCCCAGGTACTACCTCAAGGGCAAGCCCTACCTCGACGGTTTCCAGGCGATCTTCGCCAAGAAGCAGGCGCTCAGGGTGCAGGCGATCCGCGGCGACCGTGCGGCGATCGAGTTCCGCGGCTTCCCGCCCAAGGCGCGCGACGACTTGGTGAGGGCGCTCGGCGACAAGATCACGGTGGAGGAAAGCGACTGGAACTGCGTGTTGCTGATGACGGTCAACCACAAGAAGAAGCCCTGGGACGACGTGCGCGCACGCCGGGCGCTGACGCTGGCGGTGGACCGCTGGGGCGGCTCGAAATACCTGTCCCGCATCGCGATCGTGAAGACGGTCGGCGGTATCGTCTTTCCGGGCTCGCCTCTGGCGGCGACGAAGTCGGAGCTCGAGCAGATCGCCGGCTACTGGCCCGACCTGAACAAGTCGCGCGCTGAGGCGCGCCGGCTGTTGAAGGAGGCCGGCGTCGACCTTTCGAAGACCTACTACCTCAACAACCGCGCGGTCGACCAGCCGTACAAGATCGTCGGCACCTGGCTGCTCGACCAGTGGAAGCAGGTGGGCCTGAAGTTCGACCAGCACGTGTTCCCTACCGGGCCGTTCTACGCCGAGCTGCGCAAGAAGAAGGATTACGACGTTTCGATGGACTTCAATTGCCAGTCGGTCGTGAACCCGCTGGTCGACGTGTCGAAGTTCATCTCCGACGACCGCGCGGGCAACAACTACGGCAGCTACCAGGACCGGGACGTCGACGCGCTGTTCGACAAGATGAACCGCACGGCCGACCAGGCGGAGCAGCGCAAGTACATGCGCGAGATGGAAAAGCTGACGCTCGATACGCACGCCAACGCGTTCATCACGCTGTGGTGGTACCGGATCATCCCGCACCGCTCCTACGTGAAGGGCTGGAAGGTCAGCCCGAGCCACTACCTCAACCAGGCGCTGGACAATGTCTGGCTTGACAAGTAGGGCACGCTAGCCGGAACGCGCCGCCCGCGGCCAAGGCCGCGGGCGGCTTCGTATCGGGGACCTGAAAATGTATCGCTACATCGTCAAGCGCCTGCTGCTGATGATCCCGACCCTGTTCGGGGCGGCGGTGCTTGTGTTCACCCTGCTGCGCCTGATCCCTGGCGACACCTGCGAGCTGCGCCTGGCCGGATCGGGTGGCTACTTCGATCAGTCGGCGCTCGACATCTGCCGGCATGACATGGGAATCGACCAGCCGAAGCTGGTGCAGTTCTGGCATTTCATCTGGGGCATCGTGCGTTTCGACTTCGGCAAGTCGATGTGGACCGGGCAGCCGATCGTCTCCGAGATGGCGATGCGATTCCAGCTCTCGATGGAGATCGCGATCGTCGCCACGATCGTCGCGATCGTGGTCGCGGTGCCGCTGGGGACGATCTCGGCGGTCAAGCAGAACACCTGGATCGACTATCTGGTGCGCGCGATCAGCATCGCGGGCATCGCCATGCCGTCGTTCTGGCTCGGCATCCTGATCATCCTCGGCCTGCTGATCGGTACCCAGCACTTTTTCGGCACCCCGTGGATGCCGCCTATCACCTACACGCCGATCTGGATCGATCCCGCCAAGAACCTGGCGCTGGTCGTCTGGCCGGCAATCGCCACCGGCTACCGCTACTCGGCGGTGGCGACGCGCATGACGCGCTCGGCCATGCTCGAGGTGCTGCGCGAGGACTACGTGCGCACCGCGCGCGCCAAGGGGCTGTTCGAGAAGCTGATCATCCGGCGCCACGCGCTCAAGAACGCGATGCTGCCGGTGATCACGGTGATCGGGATTGAGTTCGCGTTCCTGATCGGTGGCCTGGTGGTGACCGAGCAGGTGTTCAACCTGAACGGCTTGGGCAAGCTGTTCGTCGAGTCGGTCACCAACAACGACTACAGCATGACCCAGGCGCTGGTGATGCTGGTGGTGATGATCTTCCTCTTCGTGAATCTGCTAGTCGACATCCTGTACGCCTGGCTCGATCCGCGCATCCGCTACCGCTAGAAGAGCAACCCGCAATGGCCGCCACCAGCGCCGACATCGATTCCGAGCTCGCCGCAGCCCGTCCGCCGCTGGCCAAGGCGGCGCTTACCTTGATCCGCCAGCAGCCGCTCGGTGCCGTGAGCGGGCTGCTGGTGATCATCATGATTCTGATGGCGGTGTTCGCGCCGGAGATCGCGCCCTACGACCCGGTGAAGAACTTCTACCAGTACATGCAGATGGCGCCGAGCTCGCAGTTCTGGCTCGGCACCGACCAGTTCGGGCGCGACATCCTGTCGCGCATCATCTTCGGCGCGCGCACTGCTCTTTTCATCGGCTTTTCCTGCGCCTTCATCGGCTCCACGGTCGGGCTGATCCTCGGCGTGACGAGCGCCTACTTCGGCGGCTGGTTCGACCTGCTGTTCCAGCGCGTGATGGACGTGTTCCTCGCTTTCCCGCTCATCATCATGGCGCTCGCGGTTGTGGCGATCTTCGGCACCGGGGCACAGAACGTGATCATCGCCATCACCATCCCGCTCATCCCGCGCTGCGCGCGGGTTGTGCGCTCGAGTGCGCTTGCGATCCGCGAGATTCCCTACGTCGACGCCGCGCGCGCGCTCGGCTTCGGCCACATACGCATCATCCTGCGCCACATGGCGCCGAACTGCATGGCGCCGTTTCTGATCATGCTGACCACCTTTCTTGGCCAGGCGATCCTGCTCGAGGCCTCGCTGTCCTACCTGGGGCTGGGAGTGCAGGAGCCGACGCCGGCCTGGGGCCTGATGCTGCAGGGCGGGGCAGAGGAGTACGCCGAAAGCGCGCCCTGGATCGCGATCTTCCCCGGGCTCGCCATCACGCTCGCGGTGTTCGCCTTCAACCTGTTCGGCGACTCGCTGCGCGACACGCTCGACCCGAAGCTGCGCAGCCGCTAGCCCCGGTACTGACCGCTGGTCCCGGCGCGCAGGCGGATCAGCCCCAGCAGACTTTCGGTGTGCGGCGCGGCGACGCCCGCCTCGCGCCCGATCTCGAGCGTGGCGGTGAGCAGGCCGTCGATCTCGAGCGGCTTGCCGCCTTCCATGTCCTGCAGCATGGAGGTCTTGAACTGGCCGAGCGCGCGCGCCATGTCGATGCGCGCCTCGGGATCGATCGCCGCGTCCACGCCCACAGCGCGCCCGATCTCGAGCACTTCGCGCATGACCGCCACCATGTAGCCCTTCACCAGCGGATCGGCGATCAGGCGGTCCGAAGTCGCAAGCGTCAGGGCGGAAACCGGGTTGAAGCTCACGTTTCCGAGCAGCTTGACCCAGAATTCCTTTTCGATCGATTCGCTGCGCGTCACCTCGAAGCCCGCGCCCTCGCACGCGCCGGCGATGGCGTTCGCGCGCGCGCCGACCGTACCGCCCGGCTCGCCGAGGATCAGTCTGCGCCCCATCGCGTGGCTCACCAGCCCCGGCTCAGGGGTCGAGGCGGCGAAGTGCACTACGCAGCCGACGATGCGCGAGGTCGGCATCGCGTGCGAGAGCGCGCCGCTCGGGTCGAGGCTCGCCAGCCTCAGCTTTCCGCCGCCGAAGGCGAGGCGGTCGAAGAACCACCACGGCACGCCGTTCATCGCGGTAACGATGCCGGTGCCGGATCCGAGCAGCGGAGCGATGTGCGCCGCCACCTCGGGCAGCGCGTGGCCCTTCACCGCGATGATCACGCAGTCCTGGGTTCCGAGCCTGGCAGGGTCGTCCTCCGCGCGCACCTGCGCGACCTGCACTTCGCCTTCGGTACCGGTGCGCAGCCGCAGCCCCCGGCTGCGGATCGCTTCCAGGTTGGCGCCGCGCGCGATGACCGACACTTCCTGCCCGCTGCGCGCGAGCCAGCCGGCGATCAGGCCGCCGACCGCGCCCGCGCCGTAAACGCAGATCTTCATGAGAGGGAATGAATCCTGGAGACGCGACGCACCGTACAATAAAGCCTTGAGACGGGCAACCGCGAGCGGAGGTTCGAAATGTTCTCCTTCATGCAGAAACTGAAAGCGCTGCTACCGGCGGAGCGCACGCTGCCGGGACGCGAGGAGGAAATGGCGGTGCCGGAGCGCCATTTCGTCAACGGCCATCCGCTCAAGCCGCCTTTCCCGGAGGCCATGCAGCAGGCGGTGTTCGGCATGGGCTGCTTCTGGGGCGCGGAGCGCCTGTTCTGGGATACGCCGGGCGTGTATGCGACCGCAGTCGGCTACGCCGGCGGCGAGACGCCGAACCCGACCTACGAGGAAGTGTGCAGCGGCTGCACCAACCACACCGAGGCGGTGCTAGTGGTGTTCGACCCGGGCGTCATTTCATATGACGCGCTGCTGAAGCTGTTCTGGGAGGGACACGATCCGACCCAGGGCATGCGCCAGGGCAACGACGCGGGCACGCAGTACCGCTCGGCGATCTACGTCTATGGCGACGAGCAGCTGCAGGCGGCGCGGGCCTCGAAGAAGGCGTTCGAGAATGAGCTGCTCAAGCGAGGCTTCAGCAAGATCACGACCGAGATCCGCGCCGCGCCGCCGTTCTACTACGCCGAGGACTACCACCAGCAGTACCTCGGCAAGAACCCGAACGGCTACTGCGGCCTGGGTGGCACCGGTGTTTCCTGCCCGGCGGGAGTGCTGGCCAAGGCCTGATGCGACTCGACAAGTGGCTCTGGGCGGCGCGCTTCTTCAAGACGCGCTCGCTCGCGCAGCAGGCGATCGAGGCGGGCAGGGTGCGGCTCGCCGGCGAGCGCGCGAAGCCGGCGAAGGAGGTAAATCCCGGCGACCGGCTCGCGATCCGGATCGGAGATGCCGAGTGGGAGGTCACGCTGCGCGCGCTTTCGGAGCGGCGCGGCCCGGCCGCGCAGGCGCGCACGCTGTACGAGGAAAGCGAGGATAGCGCGCAGCGGCGTGAAGCGCGGCGTGCCGAGCGCAGGCTGATGGTCGAGCCGTCGCGCGAGTTACATGGACGACCGACCAAGAGGGACCGCCGCAACCTCGAGCGTATACGGTGCGGCGACTGACGTTGCGCCCTATTTCCTGACGTTGCGCCCTATTTCCTCTTGAGCATGGTCTGCGCGTCCTCGACGACCTTGAACGGGCTCCTGCCCCACAGGATCGCGCCGTAGAAGAAGGTCTCGAGCTTGGCGTCGTTGAGCGCACGCCACTGGTACTGGTTGACCAGAATGACCTGTCCGGTCATGCCGAGGTCGCCGATCACCGTGAAGTGGCCTTCCTGGACCGGCTTTTGCGGCCGCTTGTCCCACTTGACCGGGTCGACGCGCGAGATCGAACCCGGCTGCTCGCCGGGGTAGACGTCGAATGAGCCATGGCAGCCGTCCTGGCTGCGCAACGAGCATGCAAGGCGGCTGCCGCGCCGTGGCATTGGGCGGACCCGAGATCAGGCGGCGACCGCGGCCGCCGGGCCACTGGCGCCCATCAGCTCGCGCAGCACGTAGGGCAGAATGCCGCCGTGCTTGTAGTAGTCGACCTCGATCGGGGTGTCGATGCGCGACTTGACCCTGACCTGGCGGCTGGTGCCGTCCTTGCGCTTGATGAACAGCATCAGCTCCTGCTGCGGCCGGATGTCGTCCATGCCGAGCACGTCGACCGTCTCGTCGCCCTGCAGGCCGATCGACTGCGCCGAGTCCGAGCCCATGAACTGCAGCGGCAGCACGCCCATGCCGACCAGGTTGGAGCGGTGGATGCGCTCGAAGCTGCGCGCAATCACCGCCTTGACGCCGAGCAGCTGGGTGCCCTTGGCGGCCCAGTCGCGCGACGAGCCGGTGCCGTACTCCTCGCCGCCGAACACGACCGTCGGCGTGCCTTCGGCGAGGTAGCGCATCGCCGCGTCGTAGATCGGCATCTTCTCACCCTTGAACAGGGTCAGCCCGCCTTCGGTGCCGGGCAGCATGAGGTTCTTGATGCGCACGTTGGCGAAGGTGCCGCGCATCATGACCTCGTGGTTGCCACGCCGCGCGCCGTAGCTGTTGAAGTCCGCCACCGAAACGTCGTTCTCCTGCAGGTAAATGCCCGCGGGCGAGGTCGGCTTGATCGAGCCCGCCGGCGAAATGTGGTCGGTGGTGACGGAGTCGCCGAAGACCCCGAGGATGTGGGCGCCGGCGATCCCGACGACCTTCGACGGCTGCATGCGGAAGTCCTCGAAGAACGGCGGCTCGGCGATATAGGTTGACTCGGGCCAGGGGTAGACCTGGCCGGACGGCGCGGAAATCTTCTTCCACAGCGGAGTGGCCTCGCTCAGCCCCGAGTACAGGCGACGGAAGGTCTTGGGGTCCATCGCAAGCTTCATCAGCGCCTCGACCTCGTCGTGCGTGGGCCAGATGTGGCCGATGTAGACGTCCTGGCCGTCCTTCGACTTGCCGAGCGGCTCGGTGCGGAAGTCTCTCAGCATGGTGCCGGCGATCGCGTAGGCCACCACCAGCGGCGGGCTGGCGAGGAAGTTGGCGCGAATGTTAGGGTGGATGCGCGCCTCGAAGTTGCGGTTGCCCGAGAGCACCGCGGCGCACACCAGGTCGTTCTTGACCACGGCTTCCTCGATCGCCTGCGCGAGCGGCCCCGCGTTGCCGATGCAGGTGGTGCAGCCGTAGCCGGCGAGGTAGAAGCCTAGCTTCTCCAGGTAGGGTAGCAGCCCGGCCTTGGTCAGGTACTCCGTGACCACGCGCGAGCCGGGCGCGAGCGAGGTCTTGATGTGCGGCTTGACCTTCAGCCCGAGTTCGACCGCCTTCTTGGCCAGCAGCCCGGCGGCGAGCAGCACCCCGGGATTGGAGGTATTGGTGCAGGAGGTGATCGCCGCGATCAGCACGTCGCCCGAGCCGATGTCGATGCCGTCGAAGGTCTTGAAGCGCTTGCCGAGATCCTCGGGTTTCTTGGCGAAGCCGTTCTCGGCCGCCGGCTTGGCGTAAAGGCCGGTGAAAGTGCTCTTCACCCGTTCCAGACCGATGCGGTCCTGCGGCCGCTTGGGCCCCGCGAGCGAGGGCATGACCGACGCCAGGTCGAGCTCGAGCGTCTGGCTGTAGTCGATGCTGCCGTTGGCCGGCATGCCGAACAGCCCCTGCGCCTTGAAATAGGCTTCCAGCGTGTCGATTTCGGCGTCGGTGCGGCCGGTGCCGCGAAAATAGTCGAGCGTCTTGTCGTCCACCGGGAAGAAGCCCATGGTCGCGCCGTACTCCGGGGCCATGTTGGCGAGCGTCGCCCGGTCGGGGACCTTGAGCGAGGCGGCGCCGGCGCCGAAGAACTCGACGAATTTGCCCACCACCTTGGCCTTGCGCAACATCTCGGTCACGGTGAGCACGAGGTCGGTGGCGGTGCAGGCGGGATGCAGCTTGCCCTTAAGATGGACCCCGACCACGTCCGGCGTCAGGAAGTACACCGGCTGGCCGAGCATGCCGGCCTCGGCCTCGATGCCGCCCACGCCCCAGCCCACCACGCCGATGCCGTTGATCATTGTGGTGTGACTGTCGGTGCCTACCAGGGTGTCGGGGTAGTACACGCCGTCCCCCGACTTGTGCACGCCGCGCGCGAGGTACTCGAGGTTGACCTGGTGCACGATGCCGATGCCCGGCGGCACGACTTTGAACGTGTCGAACGCCTGCATGCCCCACTTCATGAACTGGTAGCGCTCCTGGTTGCGCTTGAACTCCAGGCGCATGTTGAGGTCGAGCGCGTCCTTCGATCCGTAGTGGTCGATCTGCACCGAGTGGTCGACCACCAGGTCAACCGGCACCAGCGGCTCGATAAGCTTGGGGTTGTTGCCCATCCTGTGCGCCACGCTGCGCATCGCGGCGAGGTCGGCGAGCAGTGGCACGCCGGTGAAGTCCTGCAGCACGATGCGTGCGAGCACGAACGGGATCTCGTCGCTGCGCGGCGCGTTCGGCTGCCAGCCGGCGAGCTGGCGCACGTGCGCCTCGGTGATCTTCTTGCCGTCGCAGTTCCTGAGCACCGATTCGAGCACGATGCGCAGCGAGACCGGCAGTCGCTCGATCTTCAGCCCGAGCGCCTTGCCCAACTGTTTGAGCGAGTAGAACTTCCCGCTCTTCAGCGGCTGCAGAGTGTCGTGGAGATTGTGCGGCATGTTCAGGATCCCTTCTTCGATTGCAGATATTGCGCGAAGCTGCGGCTGCGGTAGGCACCGCTGGCGACATATTCTCCGAGCAGCAGGAACTCCTTCGGGTCGTAGAGGGCGCCGCGCTGGGTCACCAGCGGCGTGCCGTCCAGGCCGTAGAAGATGAAAGTCGGCGTGTAGCGGATGCCGGCGGCGCGCGCGAACTCCTTCTCGATCAGGTTCTTGCCGTCGAAGCCGGTGATCATCTGGTCGCCGCGGGTGTCGATCTGGAACAGCTGAAAGTGCTTGCGGAAGTAGGCCTGCACGTCGGGCCGCGACAGCACTTCACGCTTCATGCGCGCGCAGTAGGGGCAGTCGTCGAACTCGTACATCACCACGATTGCCTGCTTGCCCGCCTTCTTCGCATCCGCGGCCTCCGCTTTCAGGTCGCCCAGGAAGGGGTGGAAGAAATAATCGATCGGGTCGCGGTACGCGCTTGCCGGCGCCGCGTGTGCGGCCGGCACGAGCAGGCACAGTAGAAGCAGCGAGAGGCTGCGAAATTCACGAAGCATTCTTGTTTAGCTCCTCCAGTACGCGCGTGCGCTCTTCGAGCAGGGCGGCGAGCTGCTCGTCGCAGCGCGCGATCGGCGTCGGATACTCGCGCACCTGCTGCGAGAGTACGGCCAGCCTGCGCTCGAGTCGATTAGCCTCGTCAGTCGAAAGCTTGCGCCGCGACACGTGCCACTCTAGATCACGAACAGGTCGACGAATTCGTCCACCGGCATGGCGTGCAGCCGGCCGGCGTCCATGCAAACCTCGAGGATCGCATTCTGCTGCTTGGATGGGAAGCGGCGCGCAAGGTTTCGCTTGAATTTCTCCACCAGCACCGGCATGCCCTCCTTGCGCCGGCGCTTATGGCCGATCGGGTATTCGCACACGAATTCGCCCAGCTTCCTGCCGTCCTTGAACTCCACCGTCAGGGCATTGGCGATCGAGCGCTTGTCAGGGTCGTGATAGTCGCGCGTAAAGCCCTTGTCCTCGACGCAGCTAATCCTGGCGCGCAGCGCGTCGATGCGCGGGTCGGCCGCGATCGCGTCCTCGTAGTCGCCGGCGGTCAGGCGGCCGAAAAGGATCGGCACCGCCACCATGTACTGGATGCAGTGGTCGCGGTCCGCCGGGTTGTTGAGCGGCCCTTTCTTGTCGATGATCCTCAGACAAGCTTCGTGCGTCCGGATGGTGATCTTCTTGATCTCCTCGGGCTTGCGGTTCTGGGCCTTGAGCGCCTCGTGGATCTGCATCGCGCACTCGACCGCGGTCTGCGAGTGGAATTCGGCCGGGTAAGAGATCTTGAACAGCACGTTCTCCATCACGTAGGAGCCGAACGGGCGCTGGAACTTGAACGGCTTGCCCTTGAACGAGACGTCGTAAAAGCCCCAGGTCTTGGCCGTCAGCACCGAGGGATATCCCATCTCGCCGGTCTTGGAGATCAGCGCCAGGCGAACGCCGCGGCTGGTGGCGTCGCCGGCTGCCCAGCTCTTGCGCGAGCCGGTGTTCGGCGCGTGGCGGTAGGTGCGCAGGCTCTGGCCGTCGACCCAGGCCTGGGACACCGCGTTCACCACCTCCTCGTAGCTGCAGCCGAGCATCTGCGCCACCACCGCGGTGGTGGCGACCTTGACCAGCAGCACGTGGTCGAGGCCGACGCGGTTGAAGCTGTTCTCGAGCGCGATCACGCCCTGGATCTCGTGCGCCTTGATCATGCCGGTGAGCACGTCGCGCATCGGCAGCGGCTTTTTCGCGCTGCGCGAGATCCAGTCCGCGGCGGCGAGGATGCCGCCCAGGTTGTCGGACGGGTGGCCCCACTCGGCGGCGAGCCATGTGTCGTTGAAATCGAGCCAGCGGATCATGGCGCCGATGTTGAAAGCGGCCTGAATTGGGTCGAGCTGGAACTGGGTGCCCGGTACCTTGGCGCCGTTCGGCACCACGGTGCCCGGCACGACCGGCCCGAGCAGCTTGGTGCAGGCGGGGTACTCGAGCGCCTCCAGGCCGCAGCCCAGTGTGTCCATCAGGCAGTAGCGCGCGGTCTCGTAGGCGTCCTTGCTCGTTACCTTGTGCTTGGCGACGTAGTCCGCGATCTGCGTCAGCACCTTGTCTGGCGCGCGCCGGACGTTCGAGATGTGGCCGGACATCTACTTGTCCGCCGCGGTGAGCTTGTCGGCCTCGGTCAGCGGCCTGAAGGTGTATTCGGCGCCGCCCGACTTGGCGGGGTGGCGCGGCGGCGGGGGCGGAGTGCGGACCGACGGGTCCTTGTCCCACCAGTCGGCGCGCCCCTTCTGCTGCGAGGCGAGCTCCTCCGGGTGCTGCTCGAGGAACTGCCGCATGAACTTGGTGAGATCGGATTCGTACTGGGCCATGCTCAGGTCCTTTCCTTCATCGGTTGCCACTTGCGGTTGTCGGGCCCCGTGTAGTTCGCGCCGGGGCGGATGATCTTGCCGTCGATGCGCTGCTCGATCACGTGTGCCGACCAGCCGCTGGTGCGCGAGATCACGAACAGCGGGGTGAACATCGCCGTCGGCACCCCCATCATGTGGTAGCTGGTGGCGCTGTACCAGTCCAGGTTGGCGAACATCTTCTTCTCGCGCGACATGACCTTCTCGATGCGCTCGGAGATGTCGAACAGCTTCATGTCGCCGGCATCCTTGGACAGGCGCTTGGCGACCGCCTTGATGACCTCGTTGCGCGGGTCAGCGATCGTGTAGACCGGGTGGCCGAAACCGATGATGACCTGCTTCTCGCCAATGCGCCTGACCACGTCCTTCTCGGCGTCGTCGGGCGTGTCGTAGCGGCCAATGACATCGAACGCGAACTCGTTGGCACCGCCGTGCTTGGGCCCCTTGAGTGCGCCGATACCGCCGGTAATCGCGGAATACATGTCGGAGCCGGTGCCGGCGATGACGCGGCAGGTGAAGGTCGAGGCGTTGTACTCGTGCTCGGCGTACAGGATGAGCGAGGTGTGCATTGCCCGCACCCACAGCTCGCTCGGCTTGCGGCCGTGCAGCAGGTGCAGGAAGTGCCCGCCGATCGAGTCATCGTCAGTTTCGACGTCGATGCGCCGTCCCGAGTGCGAGAAGTGGTACCAGTACAGCAGCATCGAGCCGAAGCTCGCCATCAGTCGGTCGGCGATATTGCGCGCCTCCGACAACTTGTGGTCCTGGTTTTCCGGCAGCAGTGAGCCGAGCGCCGAGCAGGCGGTGCGCATCACGTCCATCGGGTGCGCGTTGGCCGGGATGCATTCGAGAATGTCCTGCACCGCGGCCGGGATGCCGCGCAGGCCGCGGAGCTTGGCCTTGTAGGCCGCGAGCTCGGCGGCGTTCGGCAGCTTGCCGTGCACCAGCAGGTATGCGACCTCCTCGAATTCGGCCTCGTCGGCGAACTCGAGGATGTCGTAGCCGCGGTAGTGCAGGTCGTTGCCGCTGCGCCCGACGGTGCACAGGGCCGTGTTGCCGGCCGGAACGCCGGACAAGGCGACGGATTTCTTGGGTTTAGGCGTTGCTGCGGGCTGAGAAGAGCTCATCGAGTTTTTCCTCGTATGCGTGGTAGTCGAGGCATTCGTACAGCTCGTCGCGCGTCTGCATGCTTGCGACGACGCTCTTCTGCGTGCCTTCGCGGCGCAGCGTCTGGTACACGTTCAGTGCGGCCTGGTTCATGGCGCGGAACGCCGAGAGCGGGTAAAGCGCCAGCGCCACGCCGGCCGAGCGCAGCTCGTCGAGCGTGAACAGCGGCGTCTTGCCGAACTCAGTGATGTTGGCCAGCACCGGAACCCTGGTGCGCTCGACGAACGTCCGGTACATGCCGAGCTCGGTGATCGCTTCCGGAAAGATCATGTCCGCGCCCGCGGCAGCGTACGCCTGCGCGCGCTCGAGCGCGCGCTCGAGGCCTTCGCTCGCCAGCGCGTCGGTGCGCGCCATGACGACGAAATCGGGATCGCCGCGGGCGTCCACCGCGGCCTTGATGCGGTCGCACATCTCCTGTTTCGACACCAGCTCCTTGCCCGGCCGGTGGCCGCAGCGCTTGGCGCCGACCTGGTCCTCGATGTGCATCGCCGCGGCGCCGAACTTGATCAGCGAGCGGGTGGTGCGGGCGACGTTGAACGCGCTCGCACCGAAGCCGGTGTCGACGTCGACCAGCAGCGGAAGGTCGCACACCTCGGTGATGCGCCGGATATCGGTCAGCACGTCGTCCAGGTTGGAGATGCCGAGGTCGGGCATGCCGAGCGAGCCGGCCGCGACGCCCCCGCCGGAGAGGTAGATCGCGCGGTAGCCCGAGCGCTTGGCGAGCAGCGCGTGGTAGGCGCAGATCGCTCCGATCACCTGCAGCGGCGATTCCTGCTTCAACGCGAGGCGGAACTTAGCTCCCGGGGAGGTCTGGTTCATCGCGTCGCTCCTAGCCCAGCAGGTGCTTGATGCTGTCGCGCTCCTCGTGCAGCTCCTTCAACGTCGCGTCCATGCGCTTGCGGCTGAAGTCGCTGATCTCGATGCCCTTGACGATCTGGTACTGCCCGCCCTTGCAGGTGACGGGATAGCCGTACAGCACGCCCTCGGCGATGCCGTAGCTGCCGTCGGCCGGGATGCCCATGGTGACCCAGTCGCCTTCGGGGGTGCCGGAAACCCAGGTGCGCACGTGGTCGATCGCGGCGTTGGCGGCGCTCGCCGCCGACGAAAGACCGCGCGCCTCGATGATCGCCGCGCCCCGCTTCTGCACGGTGGGAATCAGCGTCTTCTCGAGCCATTCCTGGTCGTTAATCATCGGCCATACCTTCTTGCCTTCGCACTCGGCCTGGAACAGGTCGGGATACTGGGTCGCCGAGTGGTTGCCCCAGACGGTGATTTTCCGGATCGACGACAGCGGTTTGCCGAGTTTGTGCGCGATCTGGGACAGGGTGCGGTTGTGGTCCAGGCGCATCATGCCGGTGAACTGGGTCGGTTTGAGCGAGGGCGCATTCTTCATCGCGATCAGGGCATTGGTGTTGGCCGGGTTGCCGACCACCAGCACCTTGACGTTGCGATTTGCGACCTTGTCGAGCGCTTGGCCCTGCGGCGCGAAGATCTTGCCGTTGGCTTCGAGCAGATCCTTTCGTTCCATGCCCGGGCCGCGCGGGCGCGCGCCGACCAGCAGCGCAACCTCGACGTCCTTGAAGGCGGCCATCGGGTCCGAAGCCGCCTGCATTCCGTGCAGCAGGGGAAAGGCGCAATCGTCCAGTTCCATCATCACGCCCTTGAGCGCCTTCTGCGCCTTCTCGTCCGAAATCTCGAGCAGTTGCAGGATGACGGGCTGATCCTTGCCGAGCATCTCGCCGCTGGCAATGCGAAACAGAAGGCTGTAGCCGATTTGGCCGGCGGCGCCGGTGACGGCGACGCGTACGGGGGCTTTGGACATTTTGGCTCCGGAAGGGCGCGTTCGTGGGGTGGTCGGTGATTCTAGGCCGGAGGTCCGGCTGCGCGCGCCATGTTATGCGGCCCCCGGCGCGAAGTCAACGTGTCTTATGTCTTATAATAGACATAAGACACAATATAGACGACTAACGCTTTCTGTGCTGAAATGACTTTTATGACGTCGCCCACCTTCAGGCCACTGTACAAGCAAATCAAGGAGTTGCTGCTGGACGGGTTGCGCGGCGGCGAGTGGCGTCCGGGCGACGCGATCCCGAGCGAGATCGAGCTCGCTGCGCGCTACCGGGTCAGCCAGGGAACGGTGCGCAAGGCGATCGACGAGCTCGCGGCCGACAACCTGCTGGTGCGCCGCCAGGGCAAGGGAACCTTCGTCGCGAGTCACGGCGAGCCGCAGGTCCGGTTCCGTTTCCTGCGCCTGGCGCCTGACGCGGGCGGCCCGGTGGCCGCCGAGCGCAAGCTGCTCGACTTTCGGCGCGCGCGCGCGAGCGCCGAGATTGCGCGCCTGCTCGAGCTGCGTACCGGCGACAGCATGATCGTGCTCACGCGCCTGCTGCTGTTCTCCGGCGATCCGGTTGTGCTGGAGGAGGTCTGGCTGCCGGCGGGACTCTTTCGCGGGCTTACGGCGGCGGCGATCACCGAGCACAAGGGGGCGCTCTATAACCTGTTCGAAACCCAATACGGCACCCGCATGGTGCGCGCCGAGGAGAAGCTGAAGGCCAGATCGGCCGACGCCGAAACTGCGAAACTGCTGGCGGTCGAGCCGGGCCACGCACTGCTCGAAGTGGAGCGCCTTTCATACACTTACGGCGATCGTCCCGTCGAATGGCGGCGTGGGCTGTACAAGACGGATCGCCACTTCTATCGCAGTGAACTGGGGTAATTGACGCATTGCAGCGATATAATCAACCTATCCCGGCATCAGTCGCCGGACACCGCCACCCGGAACTCCAGGACATGCCGCAAGCGGCCGCCAATAAGAAACGTCCCAAGTACCTCAATCTGACCGCACTGCTGTTCGAGATCCGCCTGCCGCTGGCGGGTTGGGTGTCGATCCTGCACCGCATCAGCGGCGCGCTGATGTTCGTCGCCACCCTCTGGCTGCTGTTCATGCTCGATCGCAGTCTGGCTTCTGAGCGCGAGTTCGAGTTCGTGCGGCACTACCTCGGCCTGGTGCCGGTCAAGCTCGCGCTGCTGGTCCTGATCTGGGCCTATTGCCATCATTTCTGCGCCGGTATCCGCTTCCTGCTGCTCGAAACGCAGCGCGGCTGGGACAAGCCCACCGCGCGCCTCACCAGCATCATCGTGCTGGTGGCGGGCCTTGCCCTTACCGTGTTGTTCGGAGCCAAGCTATGGTGAGCCGGATCGTGGTCGGGGCCCATTACGGCTGGCGCGACTGGCTTGCGCAGCGCGTCACCGCCGTCGTCATGGCGCTCTACAGCGTCATCCTCGCGGCGGTCCTGCTGCGCCGCGCGCCGATCGACTACGGCGTCTGGCGCGAGCTGTTCGCACAGGGCTGGATGCGCGTCGCGACGCTGCTGTTCGCGGTCAGCGTCGCCTGGCACATGTGGATCGGCGTGCGCGACATCCTGATGGACTACGTCAAGCCCGTCGGCCTGCGGCTCGCGCTGCAGGTGTTCGTCGTCCTGACCGTCGCCGGCTACCTCGGCTGGACGGTCCAGATTCTCTGGAGATGAGCGTGGGGCTGCAGGCCAGAAAATTCGATGCGATCGTGGTGGGCGCCGGCGGCTCGGGGCTGCGCGCCGCGCTCGAGCTGGCGCGCGCCGGACTGCGCGTTGCGGTGCTGAGCAAGGTGTTTCCGACCCGCTCGCACACCGCTGCGGCGCAGGGCGGTATTGCAGCGCCGCTGGGCAATTCGTCCGAGGACCACTGGCACTGGCACATGTACGACACCGTCAAGGGCTCGGACTACCTCGGCGACCAGGACGCGATCGAGTACATGTGTCGCCGCGCCACCGAGGTGGTGATCGAGCTCGAGCACATGGGCATGCCGTTCGACCGGCTCGACAACGGCAGGATCTACCAGCGGCCGTTCGGCGGCCACACCCAGGACTACGGCAGCGCAAAGATGGCAACGCGCGCCTGCGCCGCCGCGGATCGCACCGGCCACGCGATGCTGCACACCTTGTACCAGCAGAACGTGAGGGCGAGCACCCAGTTCTTCGTCGAGTGGATGGCGCTCGACCTGGTGCGCGATCCGCAAGACGGCGCGGTGCTCGGCGTGACGGCGCTGGAGATGGAAACGGGCGAGGTGTGCCTGTTCCAGGCCAAAGCGACCCTGTTCGCGACCGGCGGCTCGGGGCGCATGTTCTTCAGCTCGACCAACGCGTTCATCAACACCGGCGACGGCCTTGGGATGGCGGCGCGCGCCGGGATTCCGCTCCAGGACATGGAGTTCTACCAGTTCCATCCCACCGGTGTGTACGGGGCTGGAATCCTGATTACCGAGGGCGTGCGGGGCGAAGGTGGCTACCTGCTCAACAAGGACGGCGAACGCTTCATGGAACGCTACGCGCCGAACGCCAAGGATCTGGCCAGCCGCGACGTCGTGTCGCGCGCGATGACCACCGAGATCAAAGAGGGCCGCGGTTGCGGTCCCGAGGGCGATCACGTGCTGCTCAAGCTCGATCACCTCGGATCCGACGTGATCAACCTGCGCCTGCCGGGGATTCGCGAAATCGCGATCAAATTCGCCAACGCCGATCCGGTGCGAGAGCCGATCCCGGTCGTGCCAACGGCGCACTACCAGATGGGCGGAATTCCGGCCAACTACATGGGGCAGGTTGTGGTGCCCGAGGGCGAGAGCCGCGAGTCGATCGTGCAGGGCTTTTACGCCGCCGGCGAATGCTCCTGCGTCTCCGTGCACGGCGGCAACCGCCTCGGCTGCAACTCGTTGCTCGATTTGCTGGTGTTCGGCAAGTCCTCCGGCGAGCAGATGACGAAGGACATTCGCGCATTGCCACGGCCGCACCGCAATTTGCCGAAGGAGGCCGGAGAATCCTCGCTCGCGCGACTGGCGCGGCTCGACGCGGCTTCGGGCAGCGAGCGGGTAGCCGAGGTCGGTAACGAACTACGAAAGGTGATGCAAGCGCACTGCGGGGTGTTCCGCTTCCCCGACATGCTGGCCGCAGGGGTCGGGAAAATGAGAGAGATCGCGGCCCGCGTTGCGCGCGTCGCCATCGAGGATAAATCCAAGGTCTTCAACACCGCACGCGTCGAGGCGCTCGAGCTCGAGAATCTGGTCGATGCGGCGATGGCGACCATCGTTTCGGCGGAGGCGCGCAAGGAAAGCCGCGGTGCCCAGGCGCGGGCGGATTTCCCCGAGCGCGACGACAAGAACTGGATCAAGCACAGCCTCTGGTACAAGGAGGGTAACCGGCTCGAGTACAAGCCGGTGCACCTCAAGCCGATGTCGGTGGAGACCTTCGAACCCAAGGTACGGACCTACTGATGCGTTTCTCGATCTACCGCTACGACCCCGACAAGGACTCGCGTCCGCGCATGCAGGACTACGAGCTCAAGCTCGAGCCTACCGACCGCATGCTGCTCGACGCGCTGGTGCGCCTCAAGGCGCAGGACGACTCGCTTTCCTTCCGCCGCTCGTGCCGCGAAGGCGTTTGCGGCTCGGATGCGATGAATATCAACGGCAAGAACGGGCTAGCCTGCATCACCAAGATCGCCGACCTGCCGGACAAGGTGACGCTGCGGCCGCTCCCGGGCCTGCCGGTGGTGCGCGACCTGATCGTCGACATGACCCAGTTCTTCAACCAGTACCACTCGGTCAAACCCTACCTGATCGCTCACGACGCACCGCCGGAGCGCGAGCGGCTGCAGTCGCCCGCAGAGCGCGAGGAGCTGAACGGACTGTACGAGTGCATCCTGTGCGCGTGCTGCTCGACTTCGTGCCCGTCGTTCTGGTGGAACCCGGACAAGTACGTCGGCCCGGCCGGGCTGCTGCAGGCCTACCGCTTCATCGCCGACACGCGCGACCAGGCCACCGCAGAACGGCTCGACAACCTGGACGACCCGTATCGTCTGTTCCGCTGCCACACGATCATGAATTGCACCGACGCCTGCCCGAAGAACCTCAATCCGGCGCTGGCGATCGGCAAGATCAAGGAGATGCTCGTTCGGCGTGCCGTGTGATGGATCGCGTTGCGCACGATAGGCTGAAGTGGAAGTGCCGCCGGGGGCTGCTCGAGCTCGACCTGGTGCTGGAAAGGTTCGTGGAACGCAACGCGGGCGCGATGGACGAGGGCGAGTTGGCGCGCCTCGGCGAACTGCTCGAGTTGCCGGACAACGATTTGTGGGACATCGTCAGCGGGCGCAGCGACCTGTACGCGGCCCGGCTCGGCGATGTCGTCGCCCGTCTGCGGGCGTGTTGATAAGGAGAAGACCTTGGACAAGAAAGCCACGCTGAAGCTACCGGACGGCGGCAGCATCGATTTCCCGGTCTTGTCGGGATCGGTGGGACCCGACGTCGTCGACATCCGCGCGCTGTACGGCAAGACCGGTGTGTTCACCTACGATCCGGGGTTCCTGTCGACCGCCAGCTGCGCCTCGACCATCACCTACATAGACGGCGACCAGGGCGTGCTGCTCTACCGCGGCTACCCGATCGAACAGCTCGCGGTGCACTGCGACTTCCTGGAAGTCTGCTATTTGCTCTTGAAGGGGGAGCTGCCGGATCAGAAGCAGAAGAAGGACTTCGTCGGCACGGTGACCAAGCACACCATGGTGCACGACCAGATCAACCGCTTCTTCACCGGGTTCCGGCGAGACGCGCATCCGATGGCGGTGCTGGTGGGGGTGGTCGGCGCGCTTTCCGCGTTCTACCACGACTCGCTCGACATTACCGACCAGCACCACCGCGACGTGGCGGCGTTCAGGCTGATCGCCAAGCTACCCACCCTAGTGGCGATGGCCTACAAGTACACCATGGGCCAGCCGTTCGTCTATCCGCGCAACGACCTGTCGTACACCGCGAATTTCATGCGCATGATGTTCGCGGTGCCGGCGGAAGAGTACAAGAGCAACGACGTGCTGGTGCGCGCGCTCGACCGCATTTTCATCCTGCACGCCGACCACGAGCAGAACGCCTCGACCTCGACCGTGCGGCTGTCGGGTTCGTCGGGGGCGAATCCGTTCGCCTGCATCGCGGCCGGAATCGCCTGCCTGTGGGGCCCTGCGCACGGCGGTGCCAACGAGGCCGCGCTGCAGATGCTCGATCACATCGGCGATGTGTCCAAGATCGGCGAGTTCATCAAGCAGGTCAAGGACAAGAACTCCGGTGTGAAGCTGATGGGCTTCGGTCATCGGGTGTACAAGAACTACGACCCGCGCGCGAAGCTCATGCGCGAGACCTGCTATGAGGTGCTCGAAGAGCTCGGGCTGCACGACGACCGCTTGTTCAAGCTGGCGATGGCGCTGGAGAAGATCGCCCTCGAGGACGACTACTTCGTGTCGCGCAAGCTGTACCCCAATGTGGATTTCTACTCCGGGATCGTGCAGCGCGCGCTCGGCATTCCGGTGAGCATGTTCACCTGCATCTTCTCGCTCGCGCGCACGGTGGGCTGGATTGCGCAGTGGAACGAGATGATCGTCGATCCGGATCAGAAAATCGGCCGCCCGCGCCAGCTCTACAAGGGCGCGACGCGCCGCGACGTGCTGCCCATCGACAAGAGGTGAGCGCCATGATGAAGCAGCTGCTCTCCAGTTCCTATCTGTTCGGGGGCAACGCGCCGTTCATCGAGGACCTGTACGAGCAGTATCTGGCCAACCCCGGCGCCGTACCAGACGAATGGCGCGAGTACTTCGATCAGATGCAGCTGATGCCCGACGCGGCGGGAAGCGCGGGCAAGGACGTGGCGCACGCGCCCGTGATCCAGTCCTTCGTGCAGCGCGGCAAGGCGGGGGAGCTGGCGGGGCGTGCGGCACCGCAAATAGACGTGGCGCACGAGCGGCTGCAGGTCGCCGCCCTGCTGCTTGTGACCGCGTACCGGATCGCAGGCTCGCGCTGGGCGACGCTCGACCCGCTCAAGCGCATGCCGCGCCCGTCGGTGCCGGAGCTCGAGGCCGCCTACTATGACCTCACCGAGTCGGATCTCGACCGCGAAGTCAGCGCAGGCTCGTTCGTCGGGCTGGACCGCAGCTCGCTCAGGAACCTGATCCATGCGCTGCGCGACACCTACTGCGGCAACATCGGCTTCGAATACATGTTCATCAGCGACCGCGTGCAGCGGGACTGGATCCAGCAGCGCATCGAGTCGATTCGGGCAACGCCGAAATACACGCCCGAAGTGCAGAAGCGCCTGCTGCAGAAGCTGACCGAGGCCGAGCAGCTCGAGCGCTACCTGCACACGCGCTACGTCGGACAGAAGCGCTTTTCGCTCGAGGGCGGCGAAAGCCTGATCCCGTCGATCGACGAACTGATCCAGCGCGCCGGCGCGGCGGGGGTGCAGGAGATCGTGATCGGCATGGCGCACCGCGGGCGCCTCAACGTGCTGGTGAATGTGCTGGGCAAGATGCCGCAGGAGCTGTTCCAGGAGTTCGAGGGCAAGCACGCGCACGAACTGCCGCTGGGGGACGTCAAGTACCACAACGGCTTCTCGTCCGACATATCCTCCGGCGGCGGCCCGGTGCACATCTCGCTGGCCTTCAATCCCTCGCACCTCGAGATCGTCAACCCGGTGGTCGAGGGCTCGGTGCGCGCGCGCCAGCGCCGGCGCGACGACAAGACCGGCGACCAGGTGCTGCCGATCCTGATCCACGGCGACGCCGCGTTCGCGGGGCAGGGCGTGGTGATGGAGACCCTGAATCTTTCGGGCACCCGCGGCTACGGCACGGGCGGCACGGTGCACCTGGTGGTGAACAACCAGATCGGCTTCACCACCTCCGATCCGCGCGACACTCGTTCGACTATCTACTGCACCGACGTGGCGAAGATGGTCGAGGCGCCGATCTTCCACGTCAACGGCGACGACCCCGAGGCGGTCCTGTTCGTGACCCAGCTGGCGCTCGATTTCCGGCAGCAGTTCAAGAAGGACGTGGTGATCGACCTGGTGTGCTTTCGCAAGCTCGGCCACAACGAGCAGGACGAGCCGTTCGTCACCCAGCCGCTGATGTACAAGAAGATTTCGCAGCACGCGGGGACGCGCAAGCTTTACGCCGACAAGCTGGCGACGCTGGGCGTGATCCAGGCCGACGACGCCGAGGCGATGATCAAGAAGTTCCGCGCCGACCTCGACGCCGGCAAGCACAGCAGCAATCCGGTGATCTCGAACTTCAAGAGCAAGTTCGCGGTCGACTGGGCACCCTACCTGAACACCAAGTGGACCGACGCTGCCGACACCCACGTGCCGCTGGCGGAGCTGCAGCGCCTGGCCGAGCGCGTCACCAGCGTGCCGGAGGACTTCAAGGTGCATCCGACGGTCGAACGCGTGCTGCAGGCGCGCCGGCAGATGGCGGACGGCAAGCTGCCGGTCGACTGGGGAATGGCCGAGACGCTGGCTTACGCTTCGCTGGTGTCGAACGGCTACGATGTCCGGCTGTCGGGGCAGGACGCCGCGCGCGGCACTTTCGCGCACCGGCACTCGGTACTGCACGATCAGGACCGCGAGCGCTGGGACTCGGGCAGCTACGTGCCGCTGCAGAACATTTCCAAGGACCAGGGCTCTTTCGTGGTGATCGACTCGGTGCTGTCGGAGGAGGCGGTGCTCGGCTTCGAGTACGGCTTTTCCACCGCCGAGCCGACCGCGCTCGTGATCTGGGAGGCGCAGTTCGGCGATTTCGCCAACGGCGCGCAGGTGGTCGTCGACCAGTTCATCAGCTCGGGCGAGGCGAAGTGGGGCAGGGTCTGCGGGCTCACCATGTTCCTGCCGCACGGCTACGAGGGCCAGGGGCCGGAGCACTCGTCGGCGCGGCTGGAGCGCTATCTGCAGCTTTGCGCCGAGCACAACATGCAGGTCTGCGTGCCGTCCAACGCATCGCAGATCTTCCACCTGCTCAGGCGACAGATGCTGCGCCCGTTCCGCAAACCGTTGATCGTGCTCACGCCGAAGTCCCTGCTGCGCAAGAAGGAGGCGTCGGTGTCGATCAAGGATCTGGCCAAGGGCTCGTTCCTGACCGTCGTGCCGGAGGTCGACGCGCTCGACCCGAAGGCCGTGACGCGCGTGATTGCATGCTGCGGCAAGGTCTACTACGACCTTCTGGCCGCGCGGCGCGAACGGCGCCTGGATCACGTCGCGATCATCCGCGTCGAGCAGCTCTATCCGTTTCCGCACAAGCCGTTCGCCGCCGAGATGAAGGGATACCCGAATGCGCGCGAGGTCGTCTGGTGCCAGGAAGAGCCGCAGAACCAGGGTGCGTGGTACGAGACGGCGCATTACTTCAGTGAGAACATGCGCAGCGATCAGAAGCTGCATTACGCCGGCCGCCCGCCCTCGGCGGCGCCCGCGGGAGGGTATCTAACCAAACACAATGCGCGCCAGGCGGCGCTGGTCGACATGGCGTTCGGCAAGTTCAAGTAGCGATTCAGGCATCAGCCCGGCGCGTTGCGCGCTGGTTTTTCGTCAACTCGGGCGAGGTTTAGCCGAACCCGGGGAAAAATCGAACGGGAGATCGAAGTGATTATCGAAGTCAAAGTGCCGCAATTGTCGGAGTCGGTCTCCGAGGCCACCTTGCTCGAGTGGCACAAGAAAGAGGGCGAAGCGGTGTCGCGGGACGAGAACCTGATCGACATCGAGACCGACAAGGTCGTGATGGAGCTGCCGGCGCCGGCCGATGGCGTGCTGACGAAGGTGCTCAAAGCCGACCGCGTCTCGGTTGTGGCGGGCGAGGTAATCGCCACCATCGACACCGACGCCAAGCCCGCCGCAGGTCCGGTGCCCAAGCCGGCGGCAGCGCCGGCGCCTGCTGCGCCCCCCGCCGAGGCGCCAGCCGCGGTGCGCGGCGCGCCGGTGATGCCCGCGGCCGAGAAGCTCGCCGCCGAGCAGGGCATCGACACCAGCAAGATCCAGGGCAGCGGCCGCGGCGGCCGGGTGACCAAGGGCGACGTGCTGGAGCACGTCGGCAAGCCAGCCTCCTATGCCGGTGCGGCGCCCGCGGTGGAACCAGCCGCGGCGCCCGCGACCGCACCCAAGAGCGCGCTGCCGCAGCCGTCGGCGCCGGTCAACGTCGAGCGCCTGCTCGGCAACCGCCCAGAGCAGCGCGTGCCGATGTCGCGCCTGCGCGCGCGCATCGCCGAGCGCCTGGTGCAGTCCCAGTCGACCGCCGCGATCCTGACGACCTTCAACGAGGTCAATATGCAGCCGGTGATGGAGCTGCGCAAGAAATACCAGGAACGCTTCGAGAAGGAGCATGGCGTGCGTCTGGGCTTCATGTCGTTCTTCGTCAAGGCCGCGGTCGCCGCGCTGAAGAAGTACCCGCTGGTGAACGCTTCGATCGACGGCAACGACATCGTCTATCACGGCTACTTCGACATCGGCATCGCGGTGGGCAGCCCGCGCGGGCTGGTGGTGCCGATCGTGCGCGACTGCGATCAGCTCTCGTTCGCCGCGATCGAGAAGAAAATCGCGGAGTTCGGCAAGCGTGCGCAGGACGGCAAGCTCGGCATCGAGGAACTCACCGGCGGCACTTTCTCGATCTCGAATGGCGGCGTGTTCGGCTCGATGCTCTCGACTCCGATCATCAACCCGCCGCAGTCCGCCATCCTCGGCGTGCACGCGACCAAGGAGCGCCCGGTGGTGGAGAACGGCCAGGTCGTGGTGCGGCCGATGAACTACCTGGCGCTGTCCTACGACCACCGCATCGTCGACGGGCGCGAGGCGGTGTTGTTCCTGGTCGCGATCAAGGACGCGCTGGAGGACCCCGCGCGCCTGGTGCTGGAGATCTAGCGCATGCAAAGCTTTGACGTCGTCGTCATCGGCGCCGGCCCCGCCGGCTACATCGCCGCGATCCGCGCCGCGCAGCTGGGCCTTTCCACCGCGTGCATCGACAAATGGAAGGAGCCCGACGGCAAGTACGCGCTGGGGGGCACCTGCCTGAATGTCGGCTGCATCCCATCCAAGGCGCTGCTCGAGTCGTCCGAGAACTACGAGCGGGTACAGCACCGGTTCAAGGTGCACGGGATCACCGCCACCGGGGTGAAGCTCGATCTGGCGGCGATGCTCGAGCGCAAGGACAAGATCGTGAAGAAGATGACCGGCGGCATTGCCGGGCTGTTCAAGAAGAACAAGGTGACCTGGCTGCAGGGCCACGGCCGGCTGATGCAGGGCGGTACGAGCTGGAAACTGGAGGTGAAGGGCGAGAAGGGCACCGAAACGGTCGAAGCGAAGAATGTGATCATCGCCACCGGTTCCAAGCCGCGCCATCTGCCCGGGGTGCCGGTCGACAACAAGCTGGTATGCGACAACGAGGGCGCGCTCTCGTTCGGCGCGGTGCCGGGGCGGTTGGGTGTGATCGGCGCCGGCGTGATCGGGCTCGAGCTCGGCAGCGTTTGGCGGCGGCTCGGCGCCAAGGTCAGGGTGCTCGAGGCGCTGCCCGAATTCCTCGGCGCCGCCGACGAGTCGATCGCCCAGGAGGCGTGGAAGATCTTCACCGGCGAGCAGGCGCTGGAGATCGAGCTGGGAGTGAAAATCGGGGACGTTGTGCAATCAAAGAAAGGTGTTTCTATTCAATATACTACGTCAGAGAACTCAAGTAAAATATTGGAATGCGACCGGCTCATCGTATCGATCGGCCGGGTGCCCAACACCGACGGCCTTGGGGCCGAAAACGTCGGCCTGAAGATCGACTCGCGCGGCTTCATCGAGGTCGACAAGAACTGCCGCACCGCGCTGCCGCGCGTGTACGCCATCGGCGACGTGGTGCGCGGCCCGATGCTTGCGCACAAGGGCGAGGACGAGGGCGTGATGGTGGCCGAGATCATCGCCGGCCAGCGCGGGCACGTAAACTACGATGCCATCCCATGGGTGATGTACACCGCACCCGAGATCGCCTGGGTCGGCAAGACCGAGCGCCAGCTGAAGGAGGAAGGCGTCGCCTACCGCTCAGGGAAGTTTCCGTTTGCCTATAACGGCCGTGCGCTCGGGCGCGACGAGCCCGAGGGCTTCATCAAGATGCTTGCCGACGCCAAGACCGACCGCATTCTGGGCGTGCACGTGATCGGGGGGCAGGCCTCCGAGCTGATCGCCGAGGCGGTGGTGGCGATCGAGTTCGGCGCCAGCTCCGAAGACCTCGCGCGCATCTGCCACGCGCACCCGTCGATGTCGGAGGTGATGCGCGAGGCGGCGCTCGCGGTCGACAAGCGCAGCCTGAACGGCTGACCGGCTTGCGGCTGCCTCGAGCCCCCGCCGCGACCGTCCGCGGCATGCTCTGGATGATGCTTGCGGGCGCGATGTTCATCGTGCTCAACACGATGATGAAGCGCCTCGCCGGTCAGCTCGATCCCTGGCTGGTGGGGCTGCTGCGTTACGCGATCGGCGCCGCGGTGATCGCCACGGCGACCTTGCGGCTCGGCCCGCGCACGCTGTGGCCGCGTGCGCCGCGGCTGCAGTTCGTGCGCGGCCTGTTCCACTCGGGCGGCATGATCCTGTGGTTTGCCGCGCTGCCCAAGGTGAGCCTGACCGCACTCACGGCCATCGCCTTCAGCGGCCCGATCTTCATCTGCCTCGGCGCGGTGCTGTTCCTGCGCGAGCGCATGACCGGCGCGCGCTGGGCCGCGGTGCTGGTCGGGTTCGGTGGCGTGATTCTGGTGCTCAATCCGGGTGAGGGCGCGGGCTTCGCGGGTGTCTCGGCCGGCATGCTGCTAATGCTCGCGTCCCAGCCCGTCTTCGCCGGCTCCTACCTGGTGGCCAAGGCGCTGGCCGCGCGCGAGCGCTCGGAAGTGATCGTGCTGTGGCAGCACCTCTGGGTGGTGGTGCTGCTCGCGCCGCTCGCGCTGCCGCACTGGACCGCGCCCAACACGCTGCAGTGGGTCCTGTTCGTGGCTTGCGGCTTCTTCGGCGCTGGCGGCCACTACTGCATGATGCGGGCCTTCCGCGTGGCCGACATCTCGGCGGTGCAGACGGTCAAGTTCCTCGAGCTGGTGTGGGCGGCGATCCTCGGCTTCCTCGTGTTCGGCAGCGTGCCGGCCAGCGCCACCGTGCTCGGCGGCGCGGTGATCCTGGCGAGCACGCTGCTTCTGGCGCGGCACGAGTCGCGGGCCGCGCGCCCGCGGGAGACGGCGGCATGATGATGCGGCGCGCCGCGGCGCAGGACGTGGCCTCGGTCTACCGCGCACAGCTCTCGAAGCGGGGCTTCGTGTCCGACCCCGTGCAGTGGCGCGCGGTCGAGCGGCTGCAGCGTCTGTTCGAGGAGTGGTCGGTCTACAAGGCGCGCCGCCGCAGCGCGCTGCGCCGCATGCTGGTGAGGCCGCCGCTGCCCAGAGGCGTCTACCTGTGGGGCGGCGTCGGGCGCGGCAAGAGCTTCCTGATGGACGCGTTCTTTCTCTGCGCGCCGCTGGTCAGAAAGCGGCGGGTGCATTTCCATCACTTCATGCGCGAGATCCACCGCGAGCTGGACGAACTGAAGGGCACCGAGGACCCGATCGCCGCGGTGGCCGAGCGCACTGCACGGCGCAACCGCCTGATTTGCTTCGACGAGTTCCACGTCGGCGACATCGCCGATGCGATGATCCTGGGGCGCTTCCTCGAGCAGGTGATGGAGCGCGGCGTGGTGCTGTGCATGACCTCGAACTATGCCCCGCACGCGCTGTACCCGAACGGCCTGCAGCGCGAGCGCTTCCTGCCGGCGATCGCGCTGCTGGAGGCGCAGCTGGACGTGCTCGAGGTCGACAGCGGGGTGGATTACCGGCGGCGCAAGATGGAGCGGCTGCGGGCCTACCACGTCGGGCCCGGCGGCGACCAGGCGCTGGAGCAGATCTTCCACGCGCTCAAGGACGTGGAAGAGGAACGACATCCGCTCGACGTCGAGGGACGCCAGATTCCGTACCGCAAGCGCGCCGGCGGCCTGGTCTGGTTCGACTTCAAGGCGCTGTGCGGCGGGCCGCGCTCGTACGCGGATTACGTGGACCTGGGCAAGCGCTTCCACAGCGTGATCCTGTCCGGCGTGCCGCGCATGTCGGCGCGCAACGCCGATGCCGCGCGCCGCTTCACCTGGCTGCTCGACGTTTTCTACGACGACGGCGTAAAGCTGTTCGCCTCGGCCGAGGCGCAGCCCCAAGAGCTGTTCTTGGAGGGCGCGAACAGCGCCGAGTTCGCGCGCACGGTCAGCCGGCTGCACGAGATGCAATCGGCCGAATACCTGCAAGCCGAGCGCGCGCGGCGTTAAACTTCGCACGGGAGGAAGAACGATGGAGAAATTCAAGGCATTCAAGCTCACCGAGGCGGACAAGAAGGTGCAGGCCGGGTTCGTCGAGTTCACGCTGGACGAGCTCGACCCGGGCGAGGTAGTGGTCCGCGTGGCGTACTCGGACGTGAACTACAAGGACGCCCTCGCGGCGACCGGCAAGGGTCGCATTCTGCTGCGGTCGGCGTGCATCGGCGGGATCGACTTTTCCGGCACTGTGGTGTCGTCCAGCGACGCGCGCTTCGCCAAGGGCGACGCGGTGCTGGCGACCGGGTTCGACATCGGGGTCAAGCACCACGGCGGCTACGCCGAATACGCGCGCGTGCCGGCGAACTGGCTGGTCAAG
>Ga0315540_10000020_pt1 | contig 72356 bp, 74 predicted proteins | sample SalMarSW160110MG_FD_203677 | JGI IMG/M metagenome (GOLD analysis project Ga0315540, IMG submission 203677) | Salt marsh sediment microbial communities from the Plum Island Ecosystem LTER, Massachusetts, United States - Salt Marsh Sediment SW1601-10 ...
TCGTTCTCGACATCGGCGGCGCCGGCTCGATCCGTCTCACGCGCCAGTGGGAGGACGACTCCGCAGCCTGGCCCGAGATCACGCTGCAGCTGTTCGGCTCGGTGCACCTGTACGACTTCAGAGCCGTAATCGGCACGACCGGGCCGCTCGGCGACGCGCTCGCAGCGAACAAGATTTCGGACAGCGAAAGCGAGGGCCTCGGCGGCGCGATCGCCTGGCAGTACGCCACGACCGGCTCGACCGGCGCGCTCTCCGCGGACGAGCTGCGCACGGTGCTCGCCGGGCCCGCGTTCGGCGCCGCGCCGCAGCCGATCGCGCTCGCGCAGCCGAACCGCCCGCCGCGGCTCGCGGCGCCGATCGCGGATCAGTCGGCGCTCGAGGACGAGCCCTTCGTCTTCACCCTGCCCGGCGGCACCTTCGTCGATCCCGACATCGGCGACGCGCTCGTCTACGGCGCCGAGGTCCCGGCATGGCTTCAATTCGATCCCGCGAGCGCGACCTTCTCCGGCACGCCGGGCAACGACGAGGTCGGCACGGTCGAGGTCATCGTCAGCGCGACAGACGGCGAGGGCCAGTCGGCCGCTGGCAGCTTCACGCTCGAAGTGGTCAACGTGAACGACGTGCCCTATCTGGTCGCGCCGCTGGCGGCCCAGAGCGGGACGGAGGGGCAGACGCTCGCGTTTTCGGTCGAGGGCGCGTTCGCCGACGTCGATGCGGGCGACACGCTCGCCTACGCGGCGAGCTTCGCCGACGGCGCCGCCCTGCCCGCTTGGCTATCGTTCGACCCGGCGAGCGCGAGCTTCAGCGCCGCGCCGGGATTCGCCGACGGCGGCAATTACCTCCTGCGCGTCGTCGCCTCCGACGCGGCCGGCGCGAGCGCGGCGGGCGAATTCGCGCTCGATATCCTCGAAGCCGAACCGCCGGCCGATCCCGGCGGCCAGGGGCACCACGGCGAGCACGGCGACCACCATCACGACGACGATCACCACCACGGCAGGGGCCACGGCCACGAGCACGGCGGCAAGCACGACGAGCGTGAGCGGCACGAGCACGACTTCGACCTGTTGTCGGAGCGCCTGGCGAGAAAGCCGCAGTACGACTTCAGCCTGCTTGCGCGCGAGCTCGAGCGCCGCAAGCCGCAGGAGACGCTCACGCCGGAGGAGATCCGGCATAGCTGGGAGCGCGTCGCGCGCGCGGTCGCGACGCTGGACCGCGGCGAGGACGACTTGGCCCACGGCGCCGCCGGGGCGGGCGATCTGCTGCGCGTCGCTCCCGGCGGGGGCCACGGCTTCGGCTACGAGGGCTCGGTCGGCGCCGGGCGCGGGCAGGAAGGCTTCACGCCCTTCGAAGGGCTGCGTGAGGGCTTCAGGCAGCTGTAAAAAAATGAGGGACAGACCCTGCTATTTCGGCATGCGAAAAAAGAAGGTCTGTCCCTACTTTCGGATTGTCTAGGCCCGGGCTAGCCGTTCCGCTTGCGCCGGCTTAACACGAGCCCGGCCAGGCCGATGCCCAGCAAAGCGAGAGTTGCGGGTTCGGGAACGCTCGCACGGAAGCCGGCCGCCAAGAACTGGTCCGCGCTCGTCGTGGGGTGCACTGGATCCCAAAACAGGTATTGGTCCGGATTCGCGCATACCGTAGCGCCGTTGAAGCATGGATCCTGGACATTGGTAAATCCGAAGGCGCCGGGATTGTCGATGGCTTCGTGCATGAAGCCGAAGGCGTCGAACTCGCGAATGTCCAACCCGTAATTGCTTTCGAGCTGAGCCAGCGCGAAGGCGAGTCCCGCATTGAACCCCTGGGACAACGCGCTGAGTCCCGCCGAATCGCCCGAGCCCAACCCGAACGGGGTGAGCCCCAGATCGGGCAGGTTCGGCACGAGGAAGTGCTCCGCGCCGATCGCCGCCAGTGCACCGATCTCGCTCGCCAGATTCGTGACCGCGTTGGCCGCCACTGTCGGCGCCGTCGATGGATCGATGGTCAGCGCAGCAAACAGATCGTTGGCACCGCCCCAGACGAAGAACAGCGATGTCGACGGATCGAAGGCGGGCGGCGCACCCGCGAAATTGCCCACCTGCATCTCGATTCCCGTGTTGGCAAGGGCGCTCAGCCCCGCATACGTCAAGTAGTTGTCGCTGCCAGTAAAAATGTCCGGGCCGGTCTGGGCTCCGCCCACGGCGTAATCGGTTCCACCCGAGGCCGAAGGCGCGAACCCGGCGATACCCAGGCCCGCGGCGAGTTGCTCGACTGCGACCGGCCCGTTGCCGAAGCGCTGCGCGTATGGAAACGGAGGGTAGAAGCCGGTGATCGCGTAGGCATTGCCTGCGTCCGACAGGCTGTCGCCGAACGCATAGAGACTGAGATAGCCGGCGTTCGCGCAATTGGCGCCAAGCGTCAGCAGCAACCCGACGAGCATGATCCGGAAGAAACGATAAATCGGTGTCGCGATCATTTTCATCTCCACACGTTGCAATACTGAAAGGACGTGCTCCGCGCAAGTTGGGTTACGAGCAGGGGAAACCAGCTCATTGGAATCATAAGTTGTCGCATCATTCATGCCAGTGCAAACGCAGGCGCTCTAAAACAATTGGTTAGACCATCCAGAATTTTCCAGAGATCGCACTTACCGCTTGACTGTAAAACGGCTCGACAATGATCTGCACTGATCGATTCCAGCACGATTCAACCGCTCGATCATGCCGTCGCTCAGTCCCGTAGGGAATCCCAAAAATTGGGGACTGAAAATGGGGTCTGACCCTATTTTTCGCCCAGTCCCAGCGAGCGGCTGATGACTTCTTTCATAATTTCGTTGGTGCCGCCGTAGATGCGCTGTACGCGGGCGTCGACGTAGGCGCGGGCGATGGGGTATTCCCACATGAAGCCGTAGCCGCCGTGCAGCTGCAGGCACTCGTCGATGATCTTGCACTCGATGTCGGAGCACCAGTACTTGCACATCGAGGCGGTGGCGGCGTCGAGCGTGCCGGCCATCAGCAGCTCGATGCACTTGTCGACGAACACACGCGCGACCTGGGCTTCGGTGGCGAGCTCGGCGAGCTTGAAGCGGGTGTTCTGGAAGGTCGCGACGGTCTTGCCGAAGGCTTTGCGCTCGCGCACGTAGTCGATGGTCCAGCCGATCGCGGCCTCGGCCTTGGCGATCGCGCCGATTGCGATTTGCATGCGCTCCCAGGGCAGCTCCTGCATGAGATAGATGAACCCGTTGTTCTCCTGCCCGAGCAGGTTCTCGTCCGGCACCTCGACGTTGTCGAAGAAGAGCTCCGAGGTGTCCTGCCCCTTGAGGCCCATTTTTTTGAGCCGCTTGCCCTTGGCGAAGCCCTTCATCGAGGTGTCGACCACGATCAGGCTGGTGCCCTTGGCGCCCTTGGCCGGGTCGGTCTTGGCCACCACGATCACCAGGTCGCAGTGCCAGCCGTTGGTGATGAAGGTCTTGGAGCCGTTGACGATGTATTTGTCGCCCTTCTTGACCGCCGTCGTCTTGATCGCCTGAAGGTCCGAGCCCGCGCCCGGCTCGCTCATCGCGATCGCGCCGATCCATTCGCCCGCGGCCATCTTCGGCAGGTAGGTGCTCTTGATGTGGTCGTTGCCGTAGCGCAGCAAGTACGGCGCGACGATCTCCGAGTGCAGGCCGAAGCCGAGCGAGGACGAGTTCGCGCGCGCCTGCTCTTCCATCAGGATGATGCTGTAGAGGCGGTCGGCGCCCGCGCCGCCGTACTGCTCCGGCATGCTGGCGCACAGAAAACCGTTCGCGCCCGCCTTTTGCCACACCTCGCGGTCCACAAAGCCCTGCTCCTGCCAGCGCTCCTCGTGCGGCTTGACCTCCTCGTCCATGAAGCGCTTCACGCTGTCGCGGAAGGTCTCGTGCTCGGGGCCGAACAGGGTGCGTGCAAGCATGGCGAATCCTCTCTCCGTCGGCTGATGATAGGCGAATTCTGCGATAATTCGCGCCTTCCCGTCTGCCAGAAATCAATGAAACTCGCCACCCTCAAAGACGGCACCCGCGACGGCACCCTGCTGGTGGTTTCGCGCGACCTCGCGCACGCGCTCAAGGCCGACCACGTGGCGCCCACGCTGCAGGCCGCGCTCGACGACTGGGACTACTGCGCGCCGCAGCTCGAGCAGCTGTACAACGAGCTGAACGACAAGCCGCCTGCGCGCGCCTTCGAGCTCGATCCGGCGCAGCTCATGGCGCCGCTGCCGCGCGCGCACCAGTTCGCCGACGCTTCGAGCTTCCTGATTCACGCCGAACTGATCCGCAAGTCGCGCAAGCAGGAGCTGCCCTCGTGGTGGAAGAGCGAGCCGATGATGTACCAGGGCTGCTCCGATCCGTTTCTCGGTGCGCGCGACGACATCGTCGCCCCCTCCGAGGAGCTCGGCATCGACCTCGAGGCCGAGATCGCGGTGGTGACCGACGACGTGCCGATGGGCGTCGAGCGCGACAAGGCCGCGGCGCACATTCGGCTTTTCGTGCTGCTGAACGACGTCTCGCTCAGAAACCTGGTCAGCAAGGAACTCGAGAAGGGTTTCGGCTTTTTCCAGTCCAAGCCGCCTTCGGCGCTCTCGCCGGTGGCGGTGACGCCGGACGAGCTCGGCGCGGCCTGGGACGGCAAGCGCGTGCACCTGCCGCTCAGGATCGAGGTCAACGGCGAGCTGCTGGGCGAGCCGAACGCGGGCAAAGACATGCAGTTTCACTTCGCGCGCCTGATCGAGCACGCGGCGGCGACGCGCCCCTTGCGCGCCGGCACCCTGGTCGGCTCGGGCACGGTCTCGAACCGCGACCGAAAGACCGGCGCCGGCTGCCTGTTCGAGCGCCGCGCGGAAGAGATCATCAAGCGCGGCGAGGCCGAAACGCCGTTCCTCAAGTACGGCGACACGGTGCGGCTCGAGATGCGCGATGCCGAGGGGCGCTCGATCTTCGGTATGATTGAGCAACAGGTCACCGCGCCGGCATGATCAATCCGCTCAACATCCCCACTCGCTGGGCCTACGCGCTCGGCGCGCTCGCCTGCGGCGGGCTGCTCGGTTACGCCTACGTGCTGCAGTACTTCCAGGGGCAGGACCCCTGCCCGCTGTGCCTGGTGCAGCGCGTGTTCTTCGCGCTTTTCGCGCTCGCCTTCCTCGCCGGCGCGATCCACGCCCCGCGGGGGCGCTGGAACTTTCTCTACGGCGGACTGGGGATCGTGTTCGCGCTCGCCGGCGGCGGCACCGCGGCGCGCCAGGTCTGGCTGCAGCACCTGCCGCCGGATCAGGTGCCGCAGTGCGGCCCGGACCTGCAGTTCATGATCGACCACTTTCCGATTTCGCGCACCCTCAGCTTCCTCGTGCGCGGCTCGGGCCAGTGCGCCGAGGTCCACTGGCGCTTCCTCGGCCTGTCGATCGCGGAGTGGTCGCTGCTGTGGTTCGCGGGGCTCGTGGTCTACGCAGCCTGGCTTGCGCTGCGGCGAAACGCGCAGGGCTGATCTCGACGCGCGACGCATTCGGGGACAGCCCTCGCCCCGATCAAAACGAATTCAAAAACTTCCGGACCGAAATCGGGGTCTGTCCCCGATTTCCGATTCTGCAAGCCGACTGCAAGCCGGCAAGCAAATCGAAAGACTCGAACGCCATTTCGCAAGGCGCGCGCAAGCGCCGCGACACGCTCGTGAATGGAATCTTGCCGCGCCGCTGCATCGGTGCTATCAGACAGCACCGGGGGGGGACGTCACATCGATCCTTAGAGGAGAAACGGCATCATGCATGACAGTTCATCAACGAAACTCGCGGCGCTGCTCGGCTGCGCGGCGCTCGCCGCACCGCTTTCGCTGCTCGCGGCGAGCGCTCCTTCGGCCGAGCAGTATGTGAACGCAGCCAGCAACAACAGCGCGTGGATCCTGCCCGCCAAGAGCTACAGCGGCAACCGTTACGTGACCGCGGCGCAGATCACACCCAGCAACGTCAGGCGGCTCAAGCGCATCTGGAAGTTCAAGATCGACGACACCGCCGGAGTTGAGACCGCGCCGATCGTCTGGAACGGCATGGTGTACGTCACCTCGGCGCACGACCACGTCTACGCGCTGAACGCCAAGACCGGCAAGCTGGTGTGGGAGTTCAAGGACAACCCGCACGTGCTCGCGTTCGCCGCCAACCGCGGCGTGGGGCTGATGGACGGCAACGTCTACGTCGCCACGCTGGACGGCCACCTGATCGCGCTCGACGCGCGCAGCGGCAAGACGCGCTGGGACGTGGTCGCCGCGCATGATACGAGCAACACCTTCTACTCCATGGCGCCGGTTCCGTATCACAACGCCAAGACCGGCAAGGACATGTTGCTGCTGGGCGCCTCCAACGGCGACTGGGGCGGCATCGGCTACATCACCGCGTTCGATCCGAAGAACGGCGATCGCATCTGGGAATGGAAGACCATCCCCGGGCCGGGCGAGCCGGGCCACGACAGCTGGAGCGGCGATTCGTGGAAGCGCGGCGGCGCGGCGGTCTGGAGCGGCGTGGCGATCGATCCGAAGACCGATACGCTGTACATGGATCTCGGCAACCCGCAGCCCGATTTCCTCGCCACGGAACGCAAGGGCGACAACCTGTACAGCAACTCGATGGTCGCGCTCGACATCTCGGGCGACAAGCCGACGCTGAAGTGGTACTACCAGTTCATCCCGCACGACACGCATGACTGGGATCCCGCCATGCCGCCGGTGCTGTTCCACGGCAAGGTCAACGGCGAGCAGCGTGCGCTGGTGGCGGCCGGCGACAAGGGCGGCAACTTCTGGATCCTCGACGCCGAATCGGGTAAGCTCGTCGATCACACGGTGGTCAGCTTCCAGAAAGGGCAGAACACCGAGCCCAGCCGCGAGGGCAACATCGCCTGCCCGAACACCAACGGCGGCATCGAGTTCAACGGCGGCAGCTACGATCCGGGCACCAACGCGTTCATCGTGCCGAGCGTCAACCAGTGCGGACGCTGGAAGTCGCTCGACCAGGCGGTGTACATCGCCGGCCAGTTCTATCTCGGCGGCACGTTCCCCGAGCTCGTCGGACCCTCGACCGGGCAGCTGAACGCGATCGACGTCTCGACTGGCGTGTTCCAGTGGCGGCACTACTACAAGCTGCCGTCGATCGCCGGCGTGCTGATCACCAAGACCGGTCTCGCGTTCACCGGCGAGCTGAACGGCAATTTCGACGCCTTCGAGGCCAAGAACGGCAAGCTGCTGTGGCACTACCGCACCGGCTCGCCGATTGTCGCCCCGCCGAGCTCGGTCGAGATCGGCGGCAGGCAGGTGGTCCTCATCGCCTCGGGCAAGCCGAGCATCGGCATGTCGGGCGTGAAGGAGCTGCGGAAGAAGGATGAAGGCGAGATGATCTCCGCCTTTGCGCTCGCTAAGTGAGCGAACGGATGGGCGGAGCTTTTCCGCCCGCCCACTCCCGGCCGGCCCGCTCGCGCGGGCCGGTTGCGTTGTGGGCGGGGTTTTCACTTGCCTGTGCGCTGTTGTCGCCCGCGGCGTACGCCGCCGTGGACGCGCACGCCGAGACGCTCGCCGCGCTCGCCGATACCAATGCGGCAATCGCAGAGATCGTTCGGGCCCAGGACCGAATCGTCAACAGCCCGACGCCATACCGCCTCGCCGCGCAGCGCGCGATTAACGCCATCGTCGGCGACAAGGATCCCCTGTTCCACGCGACAAGCGGCAACCCGGGCGACGCGGCCGGGGCGATCGCTCACATCGACACCCTGCTCGACCGGCGCGACAGCCCGCCCTGGGTGGACGCGCTGCACGGCGTGCAGGTCAACCTGAGGGCCGCGCTGGCCCGCCTGCGCGATGCGCTCGAGGCGCGCGAGCTCGAGGACTACGAGTTCACCGTCACCCGCGCCCTGTTCAATCTGCAGGCCGCGGTCGGCAAGCCGACTCGGACCGGCGTCTTCGGCGGGCTCGAGGGCGCGCTCGCCACCACGACGCTGGGCGTGCCGGCCGGCGCGAGCCAGGTCTCGGCCTGCGCGCCCGTCAGCGCGGCGCCCGCCTGGGGCGTCAAGGACGGCTACCTCGCGTTCGTCGCAGTACCGGCCGCGACCGGGACCGCCGGCCTGCCCGAAGGCTTCGGCAGTCGCGACGTGCGCGTAGCGGGCGATCGGCTGATCGTGCGCACGGCCGCCTCCGGCATCGTGGCGGCGCTATGCAACAAGCACTCGTCAGCGGCGAGCGACCCTCGGCCAGCCGCTTCCGCGGCCGATCCGCCTCCCGCCTTATATACGCGCGCCCAGGCCCGGGCGGGCAAGCAGGTCTATCTGCAGCACTGCGTGAAGTGCCACGGCAAGAACCTGCAGGGCACGCTGGGGCCGGCGATTGCCGGCACCGGCTTCCTGCAGACCGCGCAGCGCAACCACTGGTCGCTCTACATCATCCGCTACCTGGTGGTGAACAACATGCCGCTGCACAGCCCGGGATCGCTCTCCAAGGAGCAGTACGCGGACGTGCTGGCCTACCTGCTCGCGTCGAACTGCTATCCGGCCGGCGACAAGCCGTTTCCGCAGCAAGACAACGCGCAGCTGAAGAAGGTCGAGCTACAGCCGCTCCCCGGTGCGCACTCCGACAACCGCAAATTCGGCACCTGCCGCAGCCGATAACCGGATAACCGGGGACAGACCCCGATTAGCGAATCGAACTCACTGAGTCGATTGAGCAATTACCTTGGCCTGTCCCCAATTTTTGCTGTTGCAAAATCAGGGACAGGTCATCGGCTTTAGAACGTAAATACAACTGCGTAGCCGTCGAAATCGGGGTCTGTCCCCGGTTTTACCGGTTTTAGAGGGTGCGGATTGTTTCGGACTCGATGACGCCGGAGGGGAGGTTTTTCAGCGCGGCCTTGATCATCGCCATCGCGACCACGTCGGCATCGATCGGGCGGTATTTGCCCAAGATCGGGCCAAGCAGGTCGCCGACCGCCAGACCGATGCGCTCACCGAGGCGGAATTCGTCGCGGTGACCGCGCAGCAGCGTCGGGCGGAAGAAGATCGTTCTCGGCACGCCCGCGGCGCGCACGTCGGCCTCCATCTCGCCCTTGACCCGGTTGTAGAACACGTGCGAGCGTGGATCGGCGCCCAGGGCCGAAATCACCAGCAGGCGCTTGGCGCCGCCGCGTGCCGCGGCCTTGGCCAGCACCACCGGGTAGTCGTGATCGACGCGGCGGAAGACTTCGCGCGTGCGCGCGTGCTTCATGGTCGTGCCGATGCAGCAGAAGACGTCCTCGGCCTCGACCTTGTGCGAGCGCATGTTCTCGAAATCGAAGGTTTCGGTGCGCAGCCCGGGCCCGTGCAGCGCGAGCGGGCGGCGCGCCCAGACCGTGACGCTGCGGTACGCCGTGACGTCGAGCAGCCGCTGCAGGACGAACGAGCCGATCAGGCCGGTCGCGCCGACTAGCAGCGCGCGGCGGCGTTCAAGCATGCCTGCGCACGAACTCCCGGATCAGCGGATAGATTGTCTCGCGCCAGCGGCGGCCGGAGAAGATGCCGTAGTGGCCGACGCGGGGCGCGAGGAAGTGCTCGCGCTGGCCGGCAGGGATGTTGAGGCACAGCGCGTGGGCCGCTTCGCTCTGGCCGGTGCCGGAGATGTCGTCCAGATCGCCTTCGATGCTGAACAGTGCCGTGCGGCGGATCGCCTGCGGGCGCACCAGCTCTTCGCGCACGAACAGCCGGCCTTTGGGCAGCGCGAAGTCCTGGAACACGCGCTTGACGGTGTCGAGGTAGTACTCGGCCGGCATGTCGAGCACCGCGTTGTACTCGTCGTAGAAGCGCCGGTGGTGTTCGGCGGAGTCGCCGTCGCCTTCGAGCAGGTGGTTGTAGTAGTCCCAGTGGGCGTTGAAGTGGCGGTCCGGGTTCATCGCCACGAATCCCATGTGCTGCAGGAAGCCGGGGTACACGCGGCGCATGAAGCCGGGATATTTCGCCGGCACGCGCTCGATCAGGTTCTGCTCGAACCACGAGAACGGCTTCTTGGTCGCCAGGTTGTTGACCGCGGTCGGACTCTTGCGCGCGTCGATCGGCCCGCCCATCATCACCATCGTCTTCGGCGCGCTCGGCTCGTTGCGCGACGCCATGAGCGATACCGCGGCGAGCACCGGCACGGTCGGCTGGCAGACCGATACCACGTGCAGGTCCGGCGAGAGCAGCCGGATCCACTCGCACACGTAGTCGACGTAGTCGTCGAACTGGAACGGTCCGGCCGCGAGCGGCACCATGCGCGCGTCGACCCAGTCGGTCACCCATACCTCGTGCTCGGGCAGCATGGTGCGCACCGTGTCGCGCAGCAGCGTCGCGTGATGCCCCGACAGCGGCGCAACCAGCAGCACCTTCGGGTCGTTGCGCGGCGTCGCGAGCTCGCGCTTGAAATGAATCAGGTTGCAGAACGGCTTCGCCAGCGCCACCTCGGCCGTTACCGGAACGCGCTCACCGCCGATTGTGGTGTAGTCGACGCGCCAGGCGGGCTTCTCGTAACGCTGGGTCAGGCGCAGGAACAGGTCGCTGCCCGCCGCGAGCCCGCGCGACATGTAGGAGTACGACAACGGGCTGAAGGGGTGGCCGAACCAGCCGCGCGAGAGCTCTGCGGCGAGGCGCAACGGTTGCAGGGCTGCATGCTGCGCTTCGTAAAGGCTGTAGAGCACCGAAAAGCCTCCGGCATGTCACCGTAACCATTTGCTTATAGCAGAATTGCCGCGGTGCCGCATTGGCGAAAGTCACGCCGATCGGGGATCCCCGGGGGGTATCCTGCCGCAATGCGCAAGCTGCTCCGCTATACGCTGCTACTTGTGGTTGTCGCGGCGCTGTTTACCGGCGGGGCGTACCTATACCTGCGCCAGTCGCTGCCGCAGACCGAGGGCACGATCCGCATCGCCGGGCTCAAGGCGAAGATCGAGCTGCTGCGCGACGCCTACGGCATTCTGCACATCCGCGCCTCCTCGATCGAGGACGCTTACTTCGGGCTGGGCTTCGCCCACGCGCAGGACCGGCTGTGGCAGATGGAGATGAGCCGGCGCATCGCCGCCGGGCGCCTGGCCGAAATCGTCGGTGCGAGCGGGCTCGACACCGACCGCTTCCTGCGCACGCTGGGCGTGCGCCGCGCAGCAGAGGCGAGCCTGGCAAAGCTCGACCCGGGCACACGCAAGGTGCTCGACGCCTACGCCGCCGGCGTGAACGCGTTTCTCGCCACGCGGCCGGTGCTGCCGCCCGAGTTTTGGATCCTGCGCGTGACGCCCGAGCCCTGGACGCCGGCCGACTCGCTGGCGTGGATCAAGATGATGGCCTGGGACCTGGGCGCGAACTGGAAGAACGAACTGCTGCGCATGCGCCTGGCGAAGACGCTGCCGCAAGCGCGCATCGACGAGCTGCTGCCGCCGTATCCCGGCGACGCGCCACTCAAGATCCGCGACCTGAAAACGCTCTACGCCGGGCTCGACGGCGACGCGCAGGCGCTCGAAGCGGCGATGCTGAAGGTAGCTTCGCTGCTGCCCGGCTGGCTGCCCGACGGCGCGGGATCGAACAACTGGGTGGTGAGCGGCAAGCGCAGCGCGAGCGGCAAGCCGCTGCTCGCGAACGACCCGCACCTCGGCCTGACGGCGCCGCCGGTGTGGTACTTCGCGCAGCTAACGGCGCCCGGGCTGGACGCGATCGGCGCCACGCTGCCGGGCGTGCCGGGAATCCTGCTCGGGCGCAACGAGCACATCGCCTGGGGCGCGACCAACACCGGCCCCGACGTGCAGGACCTGTACGTCGAGAAACTCGAGGGCCGCGACGCGTACCTGACACCCGACGGCTCGCGGCCGTTCGCGCTCCGCCAGGAAACGATCAAGGTGCGCGGTGCGCCCGACGTGAAGCTGCTCGTGCGCATCACCCGTCACGGCCCGGTCGTGTCGGACGTGCTGCGGCCGGCGGCGGGGCTTGCGCCGCGCGGCCACGTGCTGGCGTTCGAGTGGACCGCGCTCGCGCACGACGACACTTCGATCCGCAGCGCGCTCAACCTCGCGCGGGCGCACGACTGGAAGGAGTTCCGCGCCGCGCTGCGCGACCTGCAGGCGCCGCAGCAGAACATCGTCTACGCCGACGTCGACGGCAACATCGGCTTCATCGCCGCCGGCCGGGTGCCGCTGCGCAAGCCCGCCAACGACCTCAAGGGCCTCGCCCCTGCGCCGGGCTGGGAGGCGAAGTACGACTGGGCCGGCTGGATCCCGTTCGACGAGCTGCCGCAGTCGTACAACCCGCCCAGCGGCGAGATCGTGACCGCGAACCAGAAGATCACCCCGCCGGGCTACGCGCACTTCATCACCAGCGAATGGCAGCCGCCGTACCGCGCGCGCCGCATCACGCAGCTGCTCGACGCGCTGGCGCGGCACTCCGTGCCGAGCTTCGCGCGCATGCAGGCGGACATCGTCTCGCTGCCGGCGCGCGAGCAACTGCCGCGCCTGCTCGCGACCAAGCCGCTCAGTGCCGAGGCCAAGCGCGCGCTGGGGCTGCTTTCGGCCTGGGACGGCAGGATGGCGGTCGACCGCGCCGAGCCGCTGATCATGACCGCATGGTGGCGCGCGCTCGCGCGCGCGATCTACGCCGACGAGCTGGGCGACGCATTCAACGCCAACTGGCTGCCGCGCCCCGTGTTCATCGGCGACGTGCTCGCGGACAAGGACGGCCAGTCGCGCTGGTGCGACGACGTGCGCACGCGGAAGAGGGAAAACTGCGACGAGATCCTCTCGAGCTCGCTCCAAGCCGCGCTCTCCGATCTGCGCCGGCGCTATGGCAAGGACATGCGGCGCTGGACGTGGGGCGCGGCGCACCCCGCGCTGCACGAGCACCGCCCGTTCGGCCGCGTGCCGCTGCTCGCGCGCTTTTTCGACATCAGCGTGCCGAGTCCGGGCGGAGCGTTCACGATCGACGTCGGGCGCAGCAACTTCAACGACGCTGCGCGCCCCTACGCCAGCCGCCACGGCCCGAGCCTGCGCGCGATCTACGACCTGTCCGACATGCAGGCGTCGCTCTACATCCACTCGGGCGGGCAATCGGGCAACCCGCTGTCGCCGGGCTACCGCGCCTTCACTCGCGCCTGGGCGGCGGGCGAGTACATTCCGATGCTGACCGACCGCGCCCGCATCGCGGTCGCGGGCGCGCACCGGCTCACGCTGACGCCGCCAGAATAGCGCGCCGGCGCAGGTAGAGATTGTTGGCCGCAAGCGCGCCGATCACCAGCGCCGCGCCGCCGAGCTCGACCGCGCCGAAACTGCGCCCGAGCGCGGCCTCGATGGCGAACACCATGATCGGAATCAGATTGAGCATCAGCATGGTGTTGAGCGGACCGAGTAACTTGACCCCGGCGTTGAAGCACAGCACGCCAATCACCACGGTGAAGAGCGAGAAGTAGACGATCTGCCACTTGGCCGAGAGCACCGTGTCGAGCCCGGGCCAGGTCGAGAATCCCGCCCACACCATCACCGCGTTCACCGTCATCAGCCCGATCGCTCCGGGGATGCAGGTGAGCACGGTCATTCTCAGCGGCGACCAGCCGCTGAAGTAGCCGCCCGCCATGCTGTAGACCACCCAGCTCACCGCGCCGAGGAACACCAGCAGGTCGCCCAGCAGCGCGCTCGAGCTCTGCGCCGCCAGGGCGGCCGCCGGGTGGCCGCGGGTCACGACGATAAACACACCGCCGATGGCGCAAGCGATGCAGGCGATGGTGAACCCCGCCGGGCGCAGGCCGCGTGTGAGCCAGACGGCGATCGCCGTCATCGGCGTCTGCAAGGCCATGATGATCGCCGCGTGCTCGGGGCGCGTGTAGGTCAGCCCGAGCCACACCATGACGTTGAAGCCGGTGAAGCCGAACACGCCGAACAGCGCCGCCGGCACCAGGCGCCGGCCGTAGGAGAGCGCGGCGCGCCCCTCGGTCGCCCACAGCAGCGCGACGAAGATCACGCTGCCGATGGCGTAGCGGATGCTGCCGAGGAAATACGCGTCGAGGATCGGCAGCGTGCGCTTGGCCACCGGGAACATCGCACCCCATACCAGGATCGCGAGCGTCAGACAGCCGAGACCCTTGAACAGATTGCTGCGAGCTATCTTTCGTCCCTCACTGGATAAACGGGGTCTGACCCCGCTTATTTTTCGTCGCGCAGGGCGCGGCGCAGGATCTTGCCGACGTTGGTCTTGGGCAGCTCGGTGCGGAATTCGACCTGCTTGGGGCGCTTGTAGCCGGTAAGCTGTTCCTTGCAGTAGGCGAGGATGTCCTGCTCGGTCAGGCCGGGGTCCTTCTTCACCACGTACAGCTTGACCACCTCGCCCGAGTGCCCGTCGGACGCGCCGATCGCGGCGCATTCGAGCACGCCCGGGTGCAACGCCACCACCTGCTCGATCTCGTTCGGGTACACGTTGAAGCCCGACACCAGGATCATGTCCTTCTTGCGGTCGACGATGCGGATGAAGCCCTTGTCGTCCATCACGCCGATGTCGCCGGTCTTGAGGTAGCCGTCCGGGGTCATGACGTTCGCGGTCTCCTCGGGCTGCTGCCAGTAGCCCGCCATCACCTGCGGGCCCTTGATGCAGATCTCGCCGGTGCCGCCGATCGGCAGGTTCTTGCCCTCCTCGTCGCGGATCTCGATGTCGGTCGACGGAATCGGCAGGCCGATCGAGCCGCTGTAGCTCGCGAGGTCGATCGGGTTCATGGTCGCCACCGGGCTGGTCTCGGTCAGGCCGTAACCCTCGAGCAGAACCGTGCCGGTGACCTCCTTCCAGCGGTCGGCGACCGCTTTTTGCACCGCCATACCGCCGCCGCTCGAGATCATGAGCGCGGAGAAGTCGAGCGCGGCGAAACCCGGGGTATGCAGCAGCGCGTTGAACAGCGTGTTGACGCCGGTGATCATGTTGTAGTGGTTATTGCGCAGCGTCTTGACGAAGGCGGGGAAGTCGCGCGCGTTGACGACCAGGATGCTCAAGCCGCCCAGCCTGAGGATCACCAGGCAGTTCACCGTCAGGGCGTAGATGTGGTACAGCGGCAGCGCGGTGATGATGGAGGGCGTCTCGCCCTTCAGGCCGCGCTCGAGCCAGCCCGCGACCTGCTCGATGTTGGCCAGGATGTTGCGGTGGAGCAGCATCGCGCCCTTCGACACGCCGGTGGTGCCGCCGGTGTACTGCAGGAAAGCGATGTCGTCGTGCCCGACCTGGTACGGCTCGAACGGCTTGCGCGCGCCCTCGGCCAGCGCCGCGTTGAAGCGCTGCGCCTTCGGCAGCGCGAACGCTGGCACCATCTTCTTCACCTTGCGCACCACGAAGTTCACGATCGCGCCCTTGAATCCAAGCAGGTCGCCGAGCGAGGCCACCACCACGTGCTTGACCGGCACCCGGGCGATCACGGCCTCGAGCGTGTGGGCGAAGTTCTCCAGGATCACGATCGCCTCGGCGCCCGAGTCCTTGAGCTGGTACTCGAGCTCGCGCGCGGTGTAGAGCGGATTGACGTTCACCACCGTGCAGCCCGCGCGCAGGGTGCCGAACAGCGCCACCGGATACTGCAGCACGTTCGGCAGCATGATCGCCACGCGCGCGCCCTTGCCCAGGCCCATCGCCTGCAGCCAGGCGCCGAAGTCGCGCGAGAGCTTGTCCAGCTCGCCGTAGCTGATCGACTTGCCCATGCTCGAGTAGGCCGGCCGGGCGCTGAACTGCGCGGCGCACTTTTCGAACAGGTCGCCGACCGAGCGGTATTGGTCGTAGCGGACCTCGGGCTCGACGCCCTCCGGATAGCTCTTCAGCCAGATGCGCTCCATCTTCGCCTCTCTCCTGTCGTTATCCTTACGCGCTGCGCTAGTCTAACTCCGGCCGCGCCGACAGGCGACGAACGACGAAGCGAGGCAGCCGGCGCCGATCGCGGCGTAGGCGGCCAGCCAGGCGGTGCTGCGCGTCGCGCCGCCGGCCGCGTCGAGCGCGGCGCCGAACACCATGGGACCGATCATGCCGCCGGCGAAGCCCATGAGCGAATAAAGCCCCATCGCGGTGCCGCGCAGCTCCTCGGGGGCCGCCGCGACCATGCCGGCGGTAAGGGTGGCCGATTCGGCCATCACCAGCATCGAATAGACCACCAGCACCGCGAGCACCGCGGCCCAATGCCAGCCCGCCGCGCCCGCGAGCAGCATGCCGCTAGCGCCCGAGCCGAGCATCGCGATCGAGATCCAGCGCCGGCGTCCGATCCGGAGCGCGATCTCATTGCCGACGATCGACGCCGGCACCGCGCAGACATTGACGAACGCCGCGATCACCGCCAGGTTCCACGGGAAGCTCGCGCCGCTCGCGTGCAGCCCGGCGGAGAAGGCCAGGAACGCGACCATCCAGCTGCGCGAGCCGAATAGCTCGAGGCAGTGCATCGCGTAGCCCAGCGCGAAGCCCGCCACCGGCCGGTGCACGAGCAGGCGGCGCCAGGCGGCGAGCGGAAACAGCGTTGCGAGCGAGAACGGCGCCGCCTTCCCCGCCGCAGCCGGGGCGCGCGCGCCGATGCCCGCGAACACCAGCGCGCCCGCCGCGAGCGGTCCGGCGGCGGCGGCGATGAATGCCCACTGCCAGCCGGCCAGCGCGCTCATCGCCCCCGCGGCGGCCAGCGAGAGCGCGGTGCCGATCCCGAAAAACGAGGTGTAGAACGCGATGTAGCGGCTCTGCGCCGCGCCCGAGACGCGGTCCGAGAGCAGCCGCAGGCCCGGCATGTACATCGCGGCGACGCCGCTGCCGAGCACGATCTGGAACAGCACCGCGCTGGCGAAGCCGTACGCGAACAGCCCGAACCCGGCGCTGCCCGCGGCCGCGAGCAGGCCGCCGGTCAGGTAGACCCTGCGCCCGTCGACGCGGTCGGTGAGCGCGGTCCAGTACGACACGCTCGAGGCGTAGCCGACGAAGAACGTCCCGCTCACGATGCCCGCCTCGGAGTTGCTCAGGTGCCAGAGCGCGCGCAGCTGCGGCAGCAGCGCGGCGAAAGTCGAAAAGCCCGCCATCGACAGGATGTGGGCGGCGATCATGACGAACGCCACCCGGCGAGGCGAGGAAATGGGGTCTGACCCCATCTACTTGTTCTGAAACCTCGGTTTTCGCTTTTCGACGAACGCGGCCATGCCTTCTTTCTGGTCTGCGAGCGCGAAGGCGGCGTGGAACAGCCTGCGCTCGAAGTGAACGCCTTCCGAGAGCGGCATCTGGTAGGCGGCGTTGATCGATTCCTTGATCATCATCACCACCGGCAGCGAGAAGGCGGCGATCTTCGCCGCCGCCACCATGGCCTCTTCCATCAGCTTGTCGAGCGGCACCACGCGCGACACCAGCCCGCTTTTTTCGGCCTCGGCGGCGTCCATCATGCGCGCGGTAAGGCACATGTCCATCGCCTTCGCCTTGCCGACCGCGCGCGGCAGGCGCTGGGTGCCGCCCGCGCCCGGCAGGATGCCGAGGTTGATCTCGGGCTGGCCGAATTTCGCGTTCTCGGCCGCGATCACGATGTCGCACATCATCGCCAGCTCGTTGCCGCCGCCCAGCGCGTAGCCGGCCACGGCCGCGATCACCGGCTTGCGGATCCTGCGGATGTGCTCCCAGTCGCGCGTGATGTAGTCGGCGCGGTAGACGTCGATGAAGTTCCAGTCCTTCATCGCGCCGATGTCGGCGCCCGCGGCGAAGGCTTTTTCGTTGCCGGTGATCACGATCGCGCCGATCGCGTCGTCGGCATCGAAGGCGTACAGCGCACGGCCCAGCTCCTGCATCAGCTGCGGGTTGAGCGCGTTCATCTGCTTCGGGCGGTTGAGCGTGATCAGCGCCACGCGGCCCCGGGTCTCGGTGGTGATGAGCTCGTATGCCATCTTCATGCTCCCTTCAGGTACTCGTCGGTCGGCTGCACTTTCGCGAACAGGCCGTTGAGCGCGGCGAGAAACGCGCGCTGCACCTGGAGCGCGGGCACGCTCTCGCCGCCGTAGCTCTGCGCGCGCGTGGCGCAGGCGTCGGCCAGCAGGGTCACCTTGTAGCCCAGATCGGCGGCCTGGCGCACGCTCGAATCGACGCACATCTGGGTCATCATGCCGGCCACCACCAGCTGCTTGATCCCGGCCTGGTCGAGTCGCGCTTTCAGGTCGGTGGCGCGAAAGCTGTTGGGGAAGTTCTTCTCGATCACCGCCTCGCCCGCGGCCGGGGCGACGCTCGAATGGATTTCGGCACCTTTCGTGCCCGGAATGAAGAACGTCGCGCCAGGGCGCACCGACAGGTGGCGCACGTGGATCACCGGCAGCTTCCTGGCGCGAAACGCGGCGAGCGCGGCGCCCGCCTTCGCGCCCGCGGCGTCCGCGCCTTCGAGCTCCATCGCCCCGCCGGGGAAGTAGTCGTTCTGGATGTCGATGATCAGCAGTGCGGTGTCGCTCATTTCGGACCTCCCTTTTTCATTTCCGACAGCGGCATCACGCCCGCGTCGCGAAAGCGCGCGCGGCCTGGCTCGACTTCGGCGAGCGCGGTGGTCTCCCGCATCGTGCCGAGGCTGCGCCGCGCGAGCTCCTGGTACTGGCGCGTGGCGTCGCGCTTCCACGCCATCTCGTCTGCGCTCAGCTCGCGCACGACCTTGCCCGGGACGCCGAGCACCAGGCTGCGCGGCGGAACCTCGAACCCCGCCTTGACGAACGCCATTGCCCCCACGATCGACGACTCGCCGACCACCGCGTTGTCGTTGACCACCGAGTTGATGCCGACCATGGCGTTCTGCTTCACCACGCAGCCGTGCAGCACCGCGCCGTGGCCGATGTGGCCGTCGACCTCGACCACCAGGTCGCGGTCGGGAAAGGCGTGCAGGATGCAGCAGTCCTGGACGTTGGCGCCCTGCTCGATCACGATGCGGCCGAAGTCGCCGCGCAGGCAGGCGCAAGGGCCGACGTAGACGCCCGCCGCGACGATCACATCGCCGATCAGCACTGCGCTCGGGTGGACGTAGGCGCCGGGATGAACGACCGGAACGATGCCGTCGATGGCGTAGACCTTGAGCATGCCGGAACGATTCTACTTCTCTTTGGTGTAAGCTTTCGGCCACACTTTCGCACGGGTCGCCATGTCGCAGCCGATCCTCGTTTCCGTTGAAGCGGGCGTCCAGACCATCACCCTCAACCGCCCCGAGCGGCTGAACGCGTTCAACGCCGAGATGCACCGCCTGCTGCGCGCGGCGCTGACGCAGGCCGACGACGACGACGCCGTGCGCGTGGTGCTGCTCACCGGCGCCGGGCGCGGCTTCTGCGCCGGGCAGGACCTCTCGGAGCGCGCCGTCGGCGGCGACGCCGCGATCGATCTCTCGGTGACGATCGAGTCGCTCTACAACCCGCTGGTACGCCGCTTGCGCGCGCTGCCCAAGCCGATCGTGTGCGCGGTGAACGGCGTCGCCGCCGGAGCCGGCGCGAACGTGGCGCTCGCCTGCGACATCGTGCTCGCCGCGCGCTCGGCCTCCTTCATCCAGGCCTTCGCCAAGATCGGGCTGGTGCCCGACTCGGGCGGCACCTGGTTCCTGCCGCGCCTGGTCGGCCGCGCGCGCGCGATGGGGCTCGCGCTGCTGGGCGAAAAGCTGCCGGCGGAAGACGCCGAGCGCTGGGGACTGATCTGGAAGACGGTCGACGACGACAAGCTGGCGGCGGAAGCGGGCGCGCTCGCGCGCGGCCTCGCGACGGGCCCGACCGGGGCCTACGGCCTGATCAAGCGCGCGCTCGACGCCTCGACGACCAACACGCTGGAAGCCCAGCTCGACCTCGAGCGCGACCTGCAGCGCAAGGCCGGGTTCAGCGCGGACTATCGCGAAGGCGTCGCCGCGTTCATGGAAAAGCGCAAGCCGGCGTTCAAGGGAAAATAGGTGGACAAGCTCGCGCTGGCACGGGCCACGGCGGACGCGATGACGCGCGAGGACCGCTGCTCGGCCTGGCTCGGCATGCGGCTCGAGGAGGTGCGCCCGGGCTACGCGCGGGTGAAGATGGCGGTCGGCGAGAACATGGTCAACGGCCACGACCTGTGCCACGGCGGCATGATCTTCACCCTCGCCGACACGACATTCGCCTACGCCTGCAACAGTCACAACCAGCGCGCCGTCGCGGCCGGCTGCGCGATCGAGTTCCTGGCCCCGGCGCACCTGGGCGACGTGCTCACCAGCGAAGGGCTCGAGGTGGCGCACATCGGGCGCAGCGGCGTGTACGACATGAAAGTGACCAACCAGAACGGACAGCTCATCGCCTTGTTCCGCGGCAAAGCGGCAACCATCAAAGGCAGGCTCGTAGGGGAGGAAGCATGACGGCATTCGCGCTCGAACCGGTCGAAAAGGCGCCGCTGGCGGACCTTCGCCGGCTGCAGCTGCAGCGCCTGCAGTGGTCGCTGCAGCACGCCTACGACAACGTGCCGCACTACCGGAAGAAGTTCGACGATGCGGGGGTCACGCCGCAGCACTGCAAGACGCTCGCCGACCTGGCGAAGTTCCCGTTCACCACCAAGGCCGATCTGCGCGAGACCTACCCGTTCGGCATGTTCGCGGTGCCGATGGACAAGATCGTTCGCATCCACGCTTCCTCCGGCACCACCGGCAAGCCGACCGTGGTCGGCTACACCGCCAGGGACATCGACACCTGGACCAACCTGATGGCGCGCTCGATCCGCGCCGCGGGCGCCAAGCCGGGCGAGAAGGTGCACGTGGCCTACGGCTACGGCCTGTTCACCGGCGGCCTGGGCGCGCACTACGGCGCCGAGCGGCTGGGCCTGGCGGTGATCCCGCTCGGCGGCGGCATGACCGAGCGCCAGGTGCAGCTGATCCAGGACTTCAAGCCCGAGATCATCATGGTCACGCCGTCCTACATGCTGGCGATCGCCGACGAGATGGAGCGCCAGGGCATGGACCCGAAACAGTGTTCGCTGCGCGTGGGCATCTTCGGCGCCGAGCCGTGGACCAACGAGATGCGCAAATCGATCGAGGAGCGCCTCAACCTGGATGCGATCGACATCTACGGCCTGTCGGAGGTGATGGGGCCGGGCGTGGCGCAGGAGTGCGTCGAGACCAAGGACGGGCTGGCGATCTGGGAGGACCACTTCTATCCCGAGATCGTCGACCCCGAAAGCGGCAAGTCGCTGCCCGACGGCGAGAAGGGCGAGCTGGTGTTCACCACGCTCACCAAGGAAGGACTGCCGGTGATCCGCTACCGCACGCGGGACCTCACGCGCCTGCTGCCCGGCACCGCGCGCACCATGCGCCGCATGGAGAAGATCACCGGGCGCTCGGACGACATGCTGATCATCCGCGGCGTCAACGTGTTCCCGTCGCAGATCGAGGAAATGATCCTCAAGCAGCCCGAGCTCAGCCCGCACTACGTGCTCGAGCTGTCCAAGGACGGCCCAATGGACCATCTCACGGTGCTGGTCGAGATCGCCCCCGGCGCCGCCGACGCCGGCTCGGCGGAAAAGCTCAAGCACAACGTCAAGTCGTTCATCGGCGTCACCACCGACGTCAAAATCGTGCCGATCAGCTCGATCGAGCGCTCGATCGGCAAGGCCAAGCGCGTCGTCGACAAGCGTCCGAAGTGAAGGGGCTGCGCGACAAGTCGGTCCTGGTGACCGGCGGCGGGGGCGCAATCGGAGCCGCGATCTGCCGCCGCTTCGCCGAGGAAGGCGCGCACGTGCTGGTCGCCGACAGGAACGAGCACGGCGCGAAGGCGATCGCAGCGGAAGTCGGCGGCACAGCCCTCGTGTTCGATATTTCGGATTACTCGGCGGCGAGAGGCGCCGTCCTGTCCGCCGGGCAGATCGACGTGCTGGTCAACAACGCGGGCTGGGACCGGTTCCAGAACTTCCTCGACACCGATCCCGCCGAGTGGGAAGAGCTCATTGCGATCAATCTGCGCGGCCCGCTCAACATGCATCACCTGGTGCTGCCGCAGATGGCCGCGCGCGGCGCGGGAAGAGTGGTCAACATCTCGTCGGACGCCGCGCGCGTGGGCTCCTCCGGCGAGTCGGTGTACTCGGCCTGCAAGGGCGGCATCATTTCGCTCACCAAGACGCTCGCGCGCGAGCTGGCCAGAAAGGGTGTGACCGTGAACGCCGTCTGCCCGGGCCCGACCGACACCCCGATCCTGCAGGGCTTCCTCGGCGAGGGCGAGGCCGGCAAGAAAGTCTACGACGCACTGGTGCGCGCGATCCCGCAAAAGCGCGTCGGCAAGCCCGACGACGTGCCCGGCATCGTCGCCTTCCTCGCCTCGGACGAAGCAGCGTATATCACCGGGCAGGTGATCAGCGTCTCAGGCGGTCTGACGATGGTCGGCTGAACGGGCGCGGCCTTCCAGCGCGAGCAGCGCCACCTTTTTGTCGATTCCGCCGGCATAGCCGGTGAGCCCGCCGTTGGCGCCGACGATGCGGTGGCAGGGCACGATCACGCCGATCGGGTTGCGCCCGGTCGCCGCGCCCGCGGCGCGCGCGCTGCCCGGGCGGCCGGCGCGGCGCGCGAGCTCTGCGTAGCTGATCGTCTGGCCGAAGCCGACGCCCGCGATCGCCTGCCACACCGCGCGCTGAAACGGCGTGCCCTCGGCCGCGAGCGGAACCTCGAAGCGCTTTCGCTGGCCGCGGAAGTACTCGTCGAGCTCTCGCCGCGCCTGGGCCAAGGCGGCCGCCTGCGGCTCGTGCCGCCAGTCGCCGTCAATCTTTTTGAAATGCTTCTGGCCGACGAAGTACGCGCCGCACAGGGCATCGCCGTCGGCCACCAGCAGCATGCGTCCGCAGGGGCTGTCGTAGTAATCGTAGCGTTTCATTTCCTGTCTCCTTTCGCGAGCGATTGCCACAGGTGCATCACCGCGTAGGCGCGCCATGGCCGCCAGCGCTCGGCCGCGGCGAGCACGCGCTTGGGGTCGGTGAGCTTCAGCGCCTTCATCACGCCGTAGTCGGTGTGCGGGAACGCGTCCGGCCAGGCGAGCGCGCGCAGCGCGACGTACTGCGCGGTCCATTCGCCCACGCCGGGCAGCGCGCGCAGCTTCGCGAGCGTCGGCTCGACCTCGGCGCCGGGCGTGAGATCGAGCTCGCCGCGGGCGACCGCGCGCGCGAGCGCGGAAATCGAGCGCGCACGGGCCGCCGGCACGCCTAGTCTTGCAATTCTCTGGTATGGCAACGCGGCGATCCGGTCGGCGATCGGAAAGAGCGTCTTCAGTGATTCAATCGGCGTCTCGAGCGGGTCTCCGAAGGCTTCGGCAAAGCGGCCCGCGAGCGTGCGTGCTGCGGCGACGCTCACCTGCTGGCCGAGGATCGCGCGCAGCGCGATCTCGAAGCCGTCGAACGCGCCCGGCACGCGCATGCCGGGGCGGCGCGCCGCGAGCGGGCCGAGCGCGCGCGCGACCTCGGCCGGATGGCAGGCGAGGTCCATCAGCGTCTTGACCCGCGCAAGCACCGGCGGCAGCGCCTTGCCGAGCGATGCCGCCACGCGCACTCGCAGCGCGGGCTTGTCGCCCGCCGGCGCGATCTCGATCCAGCCACTGTGCCACGCCCCGCCGCTCGCGATGCGCACGGTGCGCCGGTACGCCGTCCCGTCGCAGGATTCGACCCCCGCGACCGCGCGCGCGCCGAGAAAGCCCGCGATCGCGCGCCAGTCGTAGGGCGGGCGGTAGCCGAGCTCGAACGCGAGCGCATCGCCCGCCGCGGCCGGCAGCGACGCCTTGCGCAGCTCGCGCGGACGCAGCCGGTAGCGCTCGCGGAACAGCGCGTTGAAGCGCCGCACACTGCCGAAGCCGCTCGCGTACGCGACCTCGGTCACCGGCATGCGCGTGTCGGTGAGCAGCTGCTTCGCGAGCAGCAGGCGCTGCGTTTGCGCGAACGCGACCGGCGAGACGCCGAACTCGGACTGGAATGCGCGCCGCAAGTGCCGGTCGGTGACGCCCAGGCGCTGCGCTGCGGCCTCGATGCCCGCCTCGTTGACGCTGCCCGCCTCGATCAGCAGCGCCGCGGCGCGCGCGGTGCGCTGCACTGCGTCGATCGTCGCGTTGCCCGGCGCGAGCTCCGGCCGGCAGCGCAGGCACGGCCGGTAGCCGGCGCTCTCGGCCGCCGCCGCGCTCGGGTAATAGCGGCAGTTCTCGCGCCGCGGCGGACGAACGGTGCACACCGGGCGGCAGTAGATTCGGGTCGAGGACACCGCGACGAAGAAGCGCCCGTCGAAGCGCGCGTCGCGCGCGCGCAGGGCGCGGTAGCAGGTGGTCGGGTCGAGCCGCATGGACGCATTATGGATCGGCCCGCGGCCCGATACTCGCCGTTTTCGGACATCGGAATCGGGCCCCAATCGCGCGCCGGTTAGGATGGCGCGCATGAAAGCCGCGGATTACGCACGCTTGATCGCGCTGGCCGCGATCTGGGGCGCCTCGTTTATTTTCACGCGCGTCGTCGCGCCCTCGTTCGGCGCGATCTGGACCGCCGAGCTGCGCGTGCTGCTCGGCGGCGTCGCGCTGCTGGCCTGGTTCCGGCTGGCGGGCTTCGATGCGGGCTTGAGCCGGCACTGGCGCTACTACCTCGCCGTGGGCACGGTCAACTCGGCGATCCCGTTCGCGCTCTACGCCTACGCGGCGATCCACCTGCCGGCTTCGCTGCTGGCGATCGTCAACGCGACTTCGCCCATGTTCGGCATGCTGTTCGGCGCGCTGTTCGGAACCGAACGGGTGACGGCACGAAAGCTCGCCGGGCTCGCGCTCGGGGCGGCCGGCGTCGCGCTCGTCGCACAGCCCGGCGGACTGCAGGCCGGCGCGGCGTTCTACGCCCCGATCGCGGCGGCGCTTGGCGCCTGCGCGGGCTACGGCCTGACCGGCGTGTTCGTGCGCCGCTGGGGCCAGGGCGTGCCCTCGCGCGGCGTCGCCGCCGGCCAGCAGCTCGCCGCGGCCGCGGTGCTCGCGCCGCTGCTGCTGCTCGCGCCGCTGCCGGCGCCGCCCTCGGCGCTGGTGGTCGGCAACGTGCTCGCGGTCGCGCTGCTCGCGAGCGCGGTTGCGTTCCTGATCTACTTCCGCCTCATCGCCGACGTCGGCGCGACGCGCGCGCTGACCGTAACCTTCCTCATCCCGCCGTTCGGCGTGCTGTGGGGCTGGCTGTTCCTGGGCGAAGCGCTGCCCGCCGGGATGCTCGGCGGAGGTGCTTTGATCGTGGCGGGGACTGTTCTCGTCACACGCGGGTAAAATCGGGGTCAGAGTCGAATTTTGAAATTCGACTCTGACCCCGATTTTATGAACTCATACCCACATCTTTTTCAACCGCTCGACCTCGGCCACGTCGTGCTGCCGAACCGCATCATGATGGGCTCGATGCACACCGGGCTGGAAGAGCGGCCCGACGGCATGCAGCGCTTGGCGGCGTTCTACGCCGAGCGCGCGCGCGGCGGTGCGGCGCTGATGGTGACCGGCGGCTTCTCGCCCGACGCGGCGGGCAACCTCAGCCCGCACCCCGCGATGATGGCGAGCGGCGCCGACCGCGACCGCCATAAAGACATCACGCGCGCGGTGCACGACGCGGGCGGGCGCATCTGCCTGCAGGTGCTGCACGCCGGGCGCTACGGCAAGCACCCCGCGATCGTCGCGCCCTCGCCCGTGAAATCGCCGATCAATCCGATCGTGCCGCGCGAGATGAGCCGCGCCGAGGTCGAGCTCACGCTCGACGCATTCGGCGCCAGCGCCGCGCTCGCGCGCGAGGCGGGCTACGACGGGGTCGAGGTGATGGGCTCGGAGGGCTACCTGATCACGCAGTTCCTCGCCCCACGCACCAACCAGCGCGCGGACGACTGGGGCGGCAGCCTGGCGAACCGCATGCGCTTCGCGCTCGAAGCGGTGCGCCGCACGCGCGCCGCGGTCGGGGCGGACTTCATCGTCATCTACCGCATCTCGGCGCTCGAGCTGGTCGAGGGCGGCCTCTCCGGCGAGGAAATCGTGCAGCTCGCCAAGGGGATCGAGTCCGCCGGCGCGTCGCTGCTCAACACCGGCATCGGCTGGCACGAGGCGCGCATTCCGACCATTTCGCAGGCGGTGCCGCGCGGCGGCTTCGCCTGGGCCACGCGGCGCCTGAAGGACGCAGTGCAGATCCCGGTGATCGCCTCCAACCGAATCAACGCGCCCGAGGTCGGCGAAGAAATCCTCGCGCGCGGCGACGCGGACATGGTTTCGCTCGCGCGCGCGCTGCTGGCGGACGCCGAGTTCGCGAACAAGGCGAAAGCGGGCGACCGCGCCGGGATCAACATCTGCATCGCCTGCAACCAGGCCTGCCTCGACCATATCTTCGTCGGCCGCTTCGCCTCCTGCCTGGTCAACCCGCGCGCGGGGCGCGAAACGAAGCTGACTTTCGACCAGACCGCAAACAGGAAGAAGATCGCGGTGATCGGCGGCGGCCCGGCGGGCCTGTCCTTTGCGGCGAACGCAGCCGAGCGCGGCCACGACGTGACGCTGTACGAGAAGGCCGCCGAGCTCGGCGGCCAGTTCAACCTGGCGAAGAGGATTCCCGGCAAGCAGGAGTTCGCCGAGTCGGTGGCCTACTTCACCGAGCGCCTGCGCCGGGCAGGGGTGAAGGTGATGCTGAACACCGATCCCTCTCCCGATATTCTTAAGAGTTTTGATGAAACCGTGCTCGCCACGGGGGTCGACCCACGCCGGCCGGACATCCCCGGGCTCGAGCATCCAAGCGTGGTCGGCTACGCCGACGTGCTTGCCGGTCGCGTAGCGGTCGGCAAGAACGTGGCGATTATCGGCATGGGCGGCATCGGCTTCGACCTCGCGCTGTACCTGCTCGAGCGCTCGAGCCGCGCGACGCTCGACCCGCAGGCGTTCCTTTCGCACTGGGGAATTTCTCAATCGGGAGAACTTACACAACCAGCCGCGGCACCACCCGCCCACCGGATCACGATGCTGAAGCGCTCGACGACGCCGTTCGGCGACACGCTCGGCAAGACCACCGGCTGGGTGCACCGCGCCGAGCTGGCGAGAAACGGGGTCAGGATGCTCAAGGGGGTTGAATACCGCAGGATCGACGACCAGGGCCTGCACATCGCACTCGACGGCAAGGAACAGCTCGTGCCCGCCGACACCGTGATCCTGTGCGCGGGCCAGGTCTCGCGCCGCGCGCTCGAGGCGCCGCACGTGATCGGCGGCGCGCGCGAGGCGGGCGAGCTCGACGCCAAGCGCGCGATGCTCGAGGGCGCCGAGCTCGCGGCGCGGCTATGAGCGCGAACCCTCCCCCGGTTGCGCTGATCGTCGGCGTGGGCGAAGGCCTGGGCTATGCGCTCGGCAAGCGCTTCGCCGCCGCGGGCTTCAAGGTCGCGCTCGCGGCGCGCAACGCCGAGCGCATCGAGCGCCTCGCCGAGGCAATCGTCGAGAACGGCGGCCAGGCGCTCGCCGTGCCGGCCGACGCGCGCGACGAACGCGCGGTGATGGAGCTGTTCGAGCGCCTCGAACGCGAGCAGGGGCCAATCGAGGTAACGGTCTTCAACGCCGGCGCGATGTACCGCTCGCCGATCGCGGAGATGCCGGCCGACATGTTCGAGGAAGTATGGCGCGCGGGCTGCTACGCGGGTCTCTTGGTCGGGCGAGAGGCCGCGCGCCGCATGGCGCCCCGCGGCCACGGCACGATCCTGTTCACCGGCGCCACCGCCTCGTTGCGCGGCGGCGCGCAGTTCGCCGCCTTCGCCGCGGCAAAGCACGGCCTGCGCGCACTGGCGCAGTCGATGGCGCGCGAGCTGGGCCCGAAGGGCATTCACGTGGCGCATGTGGTGATCGACGGCAGGATCGACGCGCAGAGCGAGGACCTGGGACTCGCGCCGGATGCGATCGCCGAGACTTATTACCGCATTCACACGCAGCCGCGCTCGGCCTGGACCTTCGAGGCCGACCTGCGGCCCTGGGCCGAGAAGTTCTAGCTTAGAATCCCCGCAGATTGGCTTGCGGGAGAGCGCATTGGGAACGGTCGTAGCACTATCCGGGCAGGTGGGCGGCGCGAAGCTCGCGGACGGGCTGTACCGGCTGCGCGGGCGCGACCTCACGGTGCTGGTCAACACCGGCGACGACCACGAGCACCTCGGACTCGCCTTCTCCCCCGACCTCGACACAGTGCTTTACGCGCTGGCGGGCATCGCCAGTCAAAGCAGCGGCTGGGAGCCCGCGGGCGAAACGCGCGCGCTGTACGCGATGCTGAAGTCGCTCGGCGGCCCCGACCGGCCGATCCTGGGCGACAAGTCGCTCGCCGCGCCGCTGCTGCGCGCGCACGGCCTGCGCCAAGACCGCGGCCTGACCGAGATCACACTCGAGTTCTGCCGCCAGCTCGGGATCGAAGCGCGCGTGCTGCCGATGAGCGACGACCCGGTGCATACCCATGTTCTGACCGCCGACGGCGCGGTGCCGTTCCCGGAGTACTTCAACGAGCTCGCCTGCGACCCGCCGGTGCTCGGGTTCGAGTACGCGGGCGCCGAGGACGCGCGAATTTCTGATGCGGTGCTGGATGCGCTGCACTCGAACGACCTCGAGGCGGTGGTGATCGGGCCGTGCAATCCGTTCCACTCGATCCGCCCGATCCTCGAGGTGAACGGGCTGCGCCAGCTGCTGCGCAAGCGCGGCGCGCCGGTGATCGCGGTGACGCCGATCGTCGGCGGCAAGGCGCTCACCGGCTCCGCCGGCAAGATGATGCGCGAGCTCGGGCGCGAGGTGAGCGCGCGCTCGGTGGCGATGGAATACTACAAGCTGGTCGACGGCTTCGTCATCGACGGCGCGGACGAGGAACAGGCCGACGGCATCCTCGCCTGCGGCATGGAAGTGGTGGTTGGGCAGACGGTGATGCGCAACTTCGAGGACCGCGTGCGCCTGGCGCAGACCGTGCTCGATTTCGCGCGCGCGATCCGCGAGCGCAGGCTGCAAGAGGCTTAGCGCGCGGCTAGAGCGCGTTCAGCGCCGCCTCGATGATCGCCTCGCGGTCGACCCCGAAGAACTTCCTCAGCGCGACGCGCGTGTCGCTGCGCCCAAAGCCGTCGGTGCCGAGCGCGACGTAGCGCCGGCCCGGCGGCACCCAGGCGCGCGGCAGGTCGGCCACCGCGCTCACGTAGTCGCTCGCGGCGACGATCGGGCCCTTCGTGCCTTCGAGGCACTGCGTGATCCACGCCTTTGCAGTTTCAGGCCTGTTTTCTCTTACCGCCGCGGAGGCGCCGGGGGTCGCAAGCCCGTCCCACCTGAGCTCGCTCCAGCTGGTGACGCTCCAGACGTTGGCCGCCACGCCGTGCTCGCGCTCGAGCACCTGCGCCGCGGCGAGCGCCTCGCGCAGGATCGGCCCCGAGCCGAGCAGCTGCAGCTTCGCCCCGGCTCGCTTCTCGAGCAGGTACATGCCCTTCAGAATGCCCTCTTGCGCGCCTGCGGGCAGCGCCGGGTGGGCGTAGTTCTCGTTCGCCACCGTGAGATAGTAGAAGATGTCTTCCTGCGCCTCGAGCATGCGCCGCGCGCCGTGCTCGATGATCGTCGCCAGCTCGTAGCCGAAGCAGGGGTCCCAGGCGCGGCAGTTCGGGATGGTCGAGGCCGCGAGATGACTCGTTCCGTCCTGATGCTGCAGGCCTTCGCCCGAGAGCGTGGTGCGCCCGGCGGTGCCGCCGAGCAGGAAGCCGCGCGCGCGCGAATCGGCCGCAGCCCAGATCAGATCGCCGACGCGCTGGAAGCCGAAGATCGAGTAGTAGATGTAGAACGGCAGCATCGGCGTGCCGTGCGCGCTGTACGCGGTGGCGGCGGCGAGCCAGGACGACAGCGCGCCCGCCTCGGTGATGCCCTCTTCCAAGATCTGGCCGTCCTTCGCCTCGCGGTAGTACAGCAGCTCCTCGTGGTCCTCGGGCGCGTAGAGCTGGCCGAGCGCGGAATAGATGCCGCTCTGGCGGAACAGCGTCTGCATGCCGAAGGTGCGCGCCTCGTCGGCCACGATCGGCACCACGCGCGGGCCGAGCTGAGGGTCCTTGAGCAGCTGCGCGAGCAGCTGCACGAACACCATGGTGGTCGACTGCTCGCGCGTCGTGCCCTCGGCGAAGCGCGGCAGGCCCGGCACGGCGAGCTTCGGCGCCGCGGCCGAGCGCGCCGGCAGGTAGCCGCCCAGGCGCACGCGCTGCGCGTGCAGGTATTTCATCTCCGGCGCGTCCGCGCCGGGCTTGAACAGGCGCAGCGCGGTGACGTCCTCGTCCGACAGCGGCAGCGCGAAGCGGTCGCGGAACGCCTTCAGCGCCTCGTCATCCAATTTCTTTTGCTGGTGGGTGCCCATCTTGCCCTGGCCCCAGTGGCCCATGCCGTAGCCTTTCTTGGTTTGCGCCAGCACCACCGTCGGCCGGCCCTTGTGCTGCAGCGCCGCGTTGTAGGCGGCGTAGATCTTGACCGGGTCGTGCCCGCCGCGGCGCAGGCGGTCGATGTCGTCGTCCGACATGTCGGCGATCAGCGCGGTGAGCTCGGGATACTTGTTGAAGAAGTGCTCGCGGTTGAAGCGCCCGTCGGTCGCGGCGTAGGTCTGGAACTCGCCATCGACCGTCTCGTGCAGCCGCTTGAGCAGCACGCCGTCGTCGTCGCGCGCGAAGAGCGGGTCCCAGTCCGAACCCCACAGCAGCTTGACCACGTTCCAGCCGGCGCCCGCGAACAGGCCCTCGAGCTCCTGCACGATCGAGCCGTTGCCGCGCACCGGGCCGTCGAGGCGCTGCAGGTTGCAGTTGACCACGAAGATCAGGTTGTCGAGGCCCTCGCGCGCGGCGAGCGACAGCCCGGCGAGCGACTCGGGCTCGTCCATCTCACCGTCGCCAACGAAGGCCCATACCTTGCGCGCGGCGCTGTCCTTCAGGCTGCGATCGGCGAGGTAGCGCATGAAGCGCGCCTGGTAGATCGCGGTGATCGGACCGAGGCCCATCGAGCCGGTCGGGAACTGCCAGAACGAGGGCATGAGGTAAGGATGACAATAGGAGGAAAGCCCCTTGCCGCCGGTCTCGCGCCGGTAGTGCATCAGGTTGTCTTCCGAAAGCCTTCCTTCCAGGAAGGCTCTCGCGTACACGCCCGGCGCCGAGTGCGGCTGGAAGTACACCAGGTCGCCGTCCTGTCCGGCGCGGAAAAAGTGGTTGAAGCCGACTTCGAACAGATCAGCGGCGGAGGCGTAGCTGGCGATGTGCCCGCCCAGCTCGGGGTGCCCGCGGTTGGCCTGCACCACCATGGCGAGCGCGTTCCAGCGCACGATCGCCGACAGGCGCTGCTCGAGCTCGAGGTTGCCGGGAAACTGCGGCTGCTCGGCGAGCGCGACGCTGTTGCGGTACGGCGTGTTCAGCACCGGCGGCATCGGCACGCGGCGCGCGCGCGCGTGCTCGAGCAGCTTCCTCAGCAGGAACATGGCGCGCTCGCGCCCTTCGGCCTGCACCAGGGCATCGAACGCCTCGAGCCATTCGCGCGTCTCGGCGGGGTCGGCGTCGGGAGGATTGACGCGCCAGAAAGAGGAGGAGGCGATATCGGACAGGTCAGTCATGGGAGCGCTCGGCGACCGGGTTCCGGGAATCTCGATCCTAACGCGCCCCGGGGGAAGCGTGGTACACTCCGCCCCGCAGACCCAGTCAAGCAGTGAATTTGTGCAGACCTCTCACCGCCGGTTCCCGGCGTCCGTAGTGGCAAACAGTTCCCCTTCTTGATCGTCGTGCCCGGCTGCCTTGGCCCGGTATTGCCTCGGTAATCAAGTTAAGGAAACAGAATGGCCACCGGTACAGTGAAATGGTTTAGCGACCAAAAAGGCTTCGGCTTCATTACCCCCGATGGGGGCGGCGAAGACGTTTTCGCGCATCACAGCGCGATCCAGATGAGCGGCTACAAGTCGCTCAAGGAAGGCCAGAAGGTCGAGTTCGAGTCGCAAAAAGGCCCCAAGGGCATGCAAGCGGCGAACGTCCGCCCGATCTAAGTCGGCGCGGCACGAAAAAAGGCCCGGGAAACCGGGCTTTTTTTTGCCCCCGGAAAGGACACCCGCCGCATGGAAGCGTTTCTCGTATCAACCGGAGTGGTCGCGCTGGCCGAGGTCGGCGACAAGACCCAGCTGCTCGCGCTGGTGCTCGCGGCGCGCTACCGGCGCCCGCTGCCGATCGTGCTCGGCATCTTCTTCGCCACGCTCGCCAATCACGCGCTCGCCGCGGCTGCGGGCAAGTGGATCACGGCCGAGGTCGACCCCGGCCTGTTGCGCTGGATCCTGGGCGTTTCGTTCATCGCCATGGCGGCGTGGACGCTGGTGCCCGACAAGCTGGACAAAAAGGAAAACGGCCTCGCGCGCCTGGGCGTGTTCGGCGCCACGCTGGTGTCGTTCTTCCTGGTCGAGATGGGGGACAAGACCCAGGTCGCGACCGTCGCGCTCGCCGCGCACTACGGCTCGTTCGCCTGGGTGCTCGCGGGAACGACGCTCGGCATGCTGATCGCGAACGTCCCGGTGGTGTTGCTCGGCGAGCGCCTGCTGCGGCGCGTCCCGGTGCACGCGGTGCACCTGGTTGCTGCGGCTGCCTTCGCCGTCATGGGAGTGGCGGCGCTGCTATGATCGGGCGCAGCGGAACGCAGGATGAACGATTCAGGCATAGATGAACCACCCGATTAAGAAGAGCCCCTTGATGCTGATCGTCGACGACGACGAAAGCATTAGGCTGCTGCTGCAGCGGCACATGGAGCTGGAAGGCTACAGGGTGTCCACGGCCGAAGATGGGCTGCGTGCGGTTGTCGCGGCCGAGGCCGAGCTGCCCGACATCGTGCTGCTCGACGCGCAGATGCCGGCCATGGACGGATTCCAGGTGGCGGAGGCACTCAAGTCCTCCGAGCGCACGCGCACCATCCCGATCATCATGGTCACGGTGCTGGGCGACCACGAATCCAAGCTGCGCGCGCTCAAGGCCGGGGTGCAGGAGTTCCTCACCAAGCCGGTGGACCGCAGCGAACTCTCGCTGCGGGTCAAGAACGTGCTGCTGCTGAAGGAATACAACAATTTCCTCGCGGACCGGAACCGGGTTCTCGAGCAGCAGGTGCAGGAGCGCTCGCGCGAGGTGCTGGGCAGCTACCGCGAGACGATCGAAACGCTGTGCCGTGCGGCCGCGTACAAGGACGAGCAAAGCGGCGCGCACGTGCGGCGCATCAGCTACTACACCGAGGACATCGCGCTCGCGATCGGCATGAACCCGGGTTTCTGCGAGGCGATCCACTACGCCAGTCCGATGCACGACATCGGCAAGATCGCCATTCCGGACGCGGTCCTGTTCAAGCACGGGCCGCTCAATCAGGAGGAATGGGAGATCATGAAGTCTCACGCCGCGGTCGGCGCCCAGCTGATCGGCACCGGCGATTCGCCGTACCTGCGCATGGGGGCCGAGATTGCGATGCACCACCACGAACGCTGGGACGGCAGCGGATACCCCGGGCGCCTGAAGGGCCAGGTGATCCCGATCTCGGCCCGCATCATGAACATCTGCGACCAGTACGACGCCCTGCGCTCGGCGCGCGCGCACAAGCCGGCGCTGTCGCACGAAAACGCGTACGAAATCATCACTGTCGGCGACAGCAGGACCATGCCTTCGCACTTCGATCCCGACGTGCTCGAGGCCTTCAAGCGCTGCGCGGCGCGCTTTCGCGAGATCTTCGAGTCGATCTCAGACTGAGCCCGCGAGGGGGCGGTTCTAGCGCGCGAATCCGGTCCCAGGATGAGATATGCGCGGCAGCGCACCGATATATTGGCGCAAAGGGGGGAAACTCCAACGATGAACAGTGGGAGAGTTTTCCCCGCGATTCCTTTGTCGACGTACAACGGAGATCCCATGCACGTACCCAAACTTCCTGCCCGAACGCGGCCATTTCTGTGGGGTGCGGCAGCGGGCGCGATAGCGCTCGCGATCGTCGGATTCAGTTGGGGCGGCTGGGTGACCGGCGCCAAGGCGAAAACGCTTGCCGGCGACCGCGCCGAAGCGGCGGTCGTATCGGCGCTCGCTCCGATATGCGTGGCCCAGTTTCGAAAGAGCACCGACCCGGCGGCCAGCCTCGCGGCGCTCAAGGGGGCCGACGGCTGGGCACAAGGCGACTACGTGGTGAAACGCGGTTGGGCAACGATGCCGGGTAATGCCGCCGCGCCGAATTTCAACGTCGCCAGGGCCTGCGCCGCGGCTATCGACAAGATCACGCTGTAGTCTTGCGGCAACTCGCCGGCGCGCCGTCGACGCCGTCTATCGTGGTGCCGGCTGCAGGAATCGAACCCGCGACCTTCGGTTTACAAAACCGCTGCTCTACCGACTGAGCTAAGCCGGCCCCGTCAGGGCAAGTCTACTTCAGGGGCGCCTACTTCACCCGCCGCAGCGTCGGCTTTCCCGCCGGCGGCTTGGGCGGCTCGGGCGGCTCTTCGGCCGGCGCGGGCAGCGCGGCGGGGGCGGCCGCGGGCTCGGATTCCGCGTCGGCCTGCAGCGCGGGCTTGGTCAGATCGACCTCGAAGGTCATGCCGTGCCCGGTCTCGCGCGCGTACAGCGCGTAGACGTTCGCCACCGGCACCGAGAGCTGGCGCGCGGTGCCCGCGAAGCGGGCCGAGAACTCGATCAAATCGTTGCCCATCTGCAGCTTGTGCACCGCGCCCGGGCTGACGTTGAGCGTGATCTCGCCGTTGCGCACGTGCTCGGTGGGCACCCGGGTCTGCGCGTCGACCTTGACCGCAAGGTGCGGGGTATAGCCGTTATCCACGCACCATTCGTAAAGCGCCCGCAGCAAATACGGCTTGGTGGGGATCTCGTCCATCGCGCCACTTACTTGCGCATCACCTTTTCGGAAGGTGTCAACGCCTCGATGAACGCGGGCCGCGAGAAGATGCGCTCGGCGTACTTCATGAGCGGTGCGGCCGGCTTGCCGAGCTTGACGCCGTAGCGCTCCAGGCGCCACAGCAGCGGAGCTATCGCCACGTCGAGCATGGTGAAATCGTCGCCCAGCATGTGCTTGGTGCGGGTGAAGATCGGCGCCAGCTCGATCAGGCGGTCGGTCACGTGAGCGCGCGCCTTTTCCACCTGCTTGTCCTTGCCCGACTCGAGCGCGTCGATCTGCGAGAACAGCTCCATTTCCATGTTGAACAGCATCAGGCGCGCACGCGCGCGCATCACCGGGTCGGCCGGCATCAGTTGCGGATGCGGAAAGCGCTCGTCGATGTACTCGTTGATGATGTTCGATTCGTACAGCACGAGGTCGCGCTCGACCAGCACCGGCAGCCGGTTGTACGGGTTCATCACCGCGATGTCTTCAGGCTTGTGGAACAGGTCGACGTCTATGACCTGGAAGTCCATGCCCTTTTCGTACAGCACGAAGCGGCAGCGGTGGCTGAACGGACAGGTGGTTCCTGAATATAGTTGCATCATGTGGCGTTTCCTCGTGCGGCGCCAACCGGCGCCGCGGGTGCTAGTGCACGTCCTTCCAGAATTCTTTCTTCAGCAGGTAGGCGAAGATGAACAGAATGCCGAGCGCGAACAGGACCACGATCCCGATGCGCTTGCGCTCGACCGCGGCGGGCTCGCCCATGTACACGAGGTAGTTCACCAGGTCACGCACCGTGGTGTCGTACTCCACCTGGTTCTGCAGGCCGGGGGTCAGCTGGTGCCACTTGTACTCCGCCGTCTCGTGGCCGTCCTCCTCGCTCTTGACCATGTCGAGCGTGCGCTCACCCTGCAGCGTCCACAGGACGTTCGGCATGGCGACGTTCGGAAACACCGCGTTGTTCCAGCCGGTGACGGTTTTCGGGTCGCGATAGAAGGTGCGCAGATAGGTGTACAGCCAGTCCGCACCGCGCGCGCGCGCGACGACCGTCAGATCGGGCGGCGCGACGCCGAACCACTTCTTGCCCTGCTCGGGCTTCAGCGCGACCTTCATCGTGTCGCCGACCTTGTCCGTCGCGAACATCAGGTTGTCCTTGATCTGATTTTCGGTCAGGCCGATGTCGGTCAGCCTGTTGTAGCGCATGTATTCCGCCCCATGGCAGTTCAGGCAGTAATTGGCGAAGGTTCGCGCCCCGGCCTGCAGGCTGACGAGGTCGGTGGGGTCGATCGGCGCGCGATCGAGCCGATAGCCTTCCTCGGCCGCCTGGGCGGCGGGTACGGCGAGCACGGCAAGGCACAGCGCAACGAGCAGTCTCTTCATGTTCGGCATCCTCACATCGTCACCCGTTCAGGCACCGGCTTCACCTTGTCGATCCTGGAGTACCAGGGCATCAGGATGAAGAATAGGAAGTAAAGCGTGGTGCAGATGCGCGCCACCACCGTGGCGCGGTCCGCCTCGCCGAGCCAGGAACCGAACTGGCCCCAGACGTTGGTCGGCTCGGTGCCGAGGTAGCCGAGGATGAAGAACACGACCACGAATATCGTCAGTGCGCCCTTGTACAGCACGCCGCGGTAGCGGATCGACTTGACCGGGCTGCGGTCGAGCCACGGCAGCAGGAACAGGATCATCACCGCCATGCCCATTACCACGACGCCCGGAAACTGCGACAGGAACAGCGGCGGCACGGAGCGCAGCATGGAGTAGTAGGGCGTGAAGTACCAAAGCGGCGCGATGTGCGGCGGCGTCTTCAGCGCGTTGGCCGGGTTGAAGTTGTTGGCCTCGAGGAAGTAGCCGTGCATGTTCGGCACGAAGAACAGCACCAGGCAGAAGATTGCCAGGAACACCACCACACCGACGATATCCTTCACCGTGTAGTAGGGGTGGAACGGGATGCCGTCGAGCGGGATCCCATTGGCATCCTTCTTCTTCTTGATCTCGATGCCGTCGGGATTGTTCGAGCCGACGTCGTGCAGCGCGAGGATGTGCGCCACCACCAGTCCGATCAGAACCAGCGGGATCGCGATCACGTGGAAGGCGAAGAAGCGGTTCAGCGTCGCGTCCGAGATGACGTAGTCGCCGCGCAGCCAGAGCGCGACATCGGGCCCGATGAACGGAATAGTGCCGAACAGGTTGACGATGACCTGCGCGCCCCAGAACGACATCTGGCCCCACGGCAGCAGGTAGCCGAAGAACGCCTCGGCCATCAGGCACAGGTAGATGAACACACCGAAGATCCACAACAGCTCGCGCGGCTCGCGGTAGGAGCCGTAGAGCATGGCGCGGAACATGTGCAGATAGACGACGATGAAGAACGCCGAAGCGCCGGTCGAGTGGATGTAGCGGATGATCCAGCCGCCGGGGACGTCGCGCATGATGAACTCGACCGAGCCGAACGCGAGCGCCGCGTCGGGCTTGTAGTTCATCGTCAGGAAGATTCCCGACACGATCTGGGTCGCCAGCACCAGGATCGCGAGCGAACCGAAGAAATACCAGAAGTTGAAGTTTTTCGGCGCGTAGTACTCGGACAGATGCTTGCGGTACTCCTGCGCGACCGAGGGCATGCGCGAATCGAACCAGCCCCACAGCGCCATCAGACGGCTAGCCATTTCTCATGCCTCCTTATTGTCTTCGCCGACGATGAGGGTGCTGTCCGAGAGGAACTTGTACGGCGGCACGACCAAGTTGGTCGGCGCCGGAACGCCCTTGTAGACACGGCCCGCGAGGTCGAACTTGGAGCCGTGGCAGGGGCAGTAGAATCCGCCCTCCCACTCCGGCCCCATGTCGCCGTCGGGCTGCAGCTTGGGCGTGGGCGAGCAGCCGAGGTGGGTGCAGATGCCGACCAGCACCATGATCTCGGGCTTGATCGAGCGGAATTCGTTCTTGGCGTACTCAGGCTGCTGCGGGACGGTGGAATGCGGATCGACCACGACCGAGTCGTCCTTCTTGATGTCCTTCAGCATCTTCGGCGTGCGCTTCATCACCCACACCGGCTTGCCGCGCCACTCGAAGATCCCCAGCTCGCCCGGGGGCAGCTTGGAGATGTCGATCTCGACCGGCGCGCCGGCGGCCTTGGCCCGCTCCGACGGCAGCAGGCTGGCGACGAACGGTACCGCGGCGCCGACTGATGCGGCGCCGCCGAGAATGGAGGTTGCGACAACCAGGTTGCGCCTGGCCTTGTCTGGTTTCTTGCTATCGCTCATGAGATGGGAACCTGGATGGGGGATGGCGGGAATCCGGAGCAGCCGGGGATTATAGCGATGCACCGCCGCAAAGTCCAAGGTTTGGGCGCTAACCATTTCAATATGCTGACATTTTTACCCCTCATGAGTCTGGGGGCTAGACGGCAACCGGGCAGATCCGTGCGCGCCCTATGGTAGGCTGAACGAGCCATGTACCGGCTCTGGCTGATCTTCTCGCAGGCGGCGACCGTCGCCGTGGCGGTGCTGTTCGTGGTCTCGACCTTCCACCCCGAGTGGCTGCCTGCGCGCGCGCTGCCACGGCCGCCGATCGCGCTGCTGCAGCAGCCCGCCGCCCCGGCGCCCGCCGCGGCGTCCGGCGCACGCACCGAGTCGCTGCACGACGCGGTCGAGCGCGCCACGCCCTCCGTGGTGAACGTATTCACCTCGAAGGAGGTGCGCGTGCCGCGCCATCCGCTGCTGGATGACCCGCTGTTCCGGCGCTTCTTCGGCGATCAGGCGCCGGACGAAGCGCGGCGTGCGACCAGCCTCGGCTCGGGCGTGATCGTGAGCCCCGACGGCTACATCCTGACCAACCAGCACGTGGTCGACGCCGCCGACGAAATAGAGGTCGCGCTGCCCAACGGCAACAAGCTGCTCGCCAAGGTCGTCGGCAACGACCCCGACACCGACCTCGCCGTGCTGCGGGTCAACGCCCAGGGACTGCACGCGATCACCTTCGGCTCGTCCGAGGCGCTGCGCGTGGGCGACGTGGTGCTCGCGATCGGCAACCCGTTCGGCGTCGGCCAGACGGTCACGTCGGGCATCGTATCGGCGCTCGGGCGCAGCGGCCTGCAGATCAACACGTTCGAGAACTTCATCCAGACCGACGCCGCGATCAATCCCGGCAACTCCGGCGGCCCGCTGGTCGACGCGCGCGGCAACCTGATCGGCATCAATACCGCGATCTACTCGCGCAGCGGGGGCTCGATCGGCATTGGGTTCGCGATTCCGGTTTCGACCGCCAAGATGGTGCTGGAGCAGATCGTAAGGACCGGCACGGTCACGCGCGGATGGATCGGCGTCGAGGTGCAATCGATCACGCAGGGTATTGCGGACTCGTTCAAGCTCGAGGAGTCGAAAGGCGTGATCATCGCCGGCGTGCTGCGCGGCGGGCCGGCCGACAAGGCGGGCGTCAAACCGGGCGACGTGCTGCTCGCGGTAGGCGACAAACAGGTGATCGGCACTCCGAACATGCTCAACGTGGTCGCGGCGCTCGCACCGGGCAGCCGCACCAGCCTCAAGCTGCGGCGCGGAGGCAAGGACGTGGTGCTGCAGGTCGTGGTCGGCAGGCGGCCCAAGCCGCCGCCGCGGCCCGCGGAATGAGTGCACCGTCCCTGCCGCGCGACGCCGAGAGCGTGCTCAAGCTCGCGGCGCGCTCGATGTTCGACCTGTTCTCGAGCATGAGCGAAGGCATGATGCTGGTCGACCGCAGCGGGCGCGTAGTATGGATCAACGACAGCTACAAGCGCTTCCTGCCGGCGCTCGGATTCGAGCGCGCCGAGGACTTCGTCGGCAAGCCGGTCGAGCAGGTCGTGCCGAACACGCTCATGCGCCACGTGCTCGAGAGCGGCAAGCCGATCCTGCTCGACTTGCTGACCAACAAAGCGGGCACTTTCGTAGTGAGCCGAATCCCGCTGCGCGACGACTCGGGCGAAGTGATCGGCGTGCTCGGCATGGTGCTGTTCGACCATCCGGAGACCACGCTGCAGCCGCTGATCGGCAAGTTCGCGCGGCTGCAAAAAGACCTGGATGAAGCGCGACGCGAGCTCGCCGCGCAGCGGCGTGCAAAGTACACCTTCGCCAGCTTCGTCGGCTCGAGCCCGGCGGCAATCGAAGTCAAGCGCCAGGCGCGGCGCGCGGCGCAGACCGAGGGCAACGTCCTGCTGGTGGGCGAAACGGGCACCGGCAAGGAGCTGCTCGCGCACGCAATCCACGCCGCATCGGCGCGCGCGGCCAAGCCGTTCGTCGGCGTCAACCTCGCCGCCGTGCCCGAGACGCTGCTCGAGGCAGAATTCTTCGGCGTCGTCCCCGGGGCCTACACCGGAGCCGACCGCAAGGGCCGCGACGGGCGCTTCGTGCTGGCCGACGGCGGCACGCTGTTCCTGGACGAGGTGGGCGACGCGCCGCCCGCGCTGCAGGCGAAGCTGCTGCGCGCACTGCAGGAGCAGGAAATAGAGCCGCTCGGTTCGAACAAGGTGATCAAGGTCGACGTACGGGTGATCGCCGCCACCAGCCGCGACCTGAAGGCGCGGGTCGCCGACGGTCGGTTTCGCGAGGACCTCTACTACCGCCTGAGCGTGCTGCCGATCCGGGTGCCGCCGCTGCGCGAGCGCCTGTCGGACCTCGAGGCGCTGGCGGAGAACCTGCTCGAGAACATCGCCGCGCGCACCGGCATGCCGCAGCGCGAGCTGACCCCGGCGGCGCTGGCGGCGCTCGCCGGCCACGAATGGCGCGGCAATATTCGCGAGTTGCGCAACGCGCTGGAGCAGGCGGCGATGCTGACCGACCACGCGCGGCTCGTGGCGGAAGACTTCGCCATGATCCTGCCGCGCGCCGCCGCGGCGGGCACCGCCATGGCGCCGGCGCTGCGCCCGCTGCCGCAACTCATCACCGAGCTCGAGCACAGCTCGATCCGTTCGGCGCTCGAGGCCACCGGCGGCAACAAGGTCTCGGCTGCGAGGCTGCTAGGGATCTCGCGCGCCACCCTTTACGAGAAGCTTGCCGAGATCAAACGCCTGTCCGCTTAGCGGACACAGTGTCCGACTTACGGACATTATGGGCAGGGAGGACGCTCCTGATTTCAAAGGAAATCCGACTCTGACCCCGATTCTATGTCCGCGTTTCGGACATCCTGTATTCGGAGTGTGCGCTCACATAATCTAACTAAATTATATAAATCATTATATTAGTCATCCTGGCACGCACATTGCGAAATGGGGCGGGTAGTTCCTACTGAGGAGGGAGTATGAAACACACGCTTAAATTCGCGGCGGCGCTAGCGCTTGCCGCTGCCGCCAGCCTGGCGTCCGCCCAGGAAATTCGCATCGCGCACGTGTATGGCAAGACCGGGGCGCTCGAGGCCTACGCCAAGCAGAGCCACACCGGCTTCATGATGGGGCTCGAATACGCGACCCACGGCACGATGAAGGTGCTCGGGCGCAAGATCGTGGTGATCGAGAAGGACACCCAGCTCAAGCCCGACGTCGCCAAATCGCAGCTCGCCGCCGCCTACGGCGACGACAAGGCCGACATCGCCGTTGGTCCGGTCAGCTCGGGGCTGGCGCTGGCGATGCTGCCGGTAGCCGAGGAGTACAAGAAGATCCTGCTGGTCGAGCCCGCCGTGGCCGACTCGATCACCGGCGCGAACTGGAACCGCTACATCTTCCGCACTTCGCGCAACTCGACCCAGGACGGGCTCGCCGCCGCCGCGTCGCTCAAGGGGAAAATGTCGATCGCCACCCTGGCGCAGGATTACGCGTTCGGCCGCGACGGCATCAAAGCGCTCAAGGACGCGCTGGCGCAGATCGGCTCGAAGGCGAAGATCGTGCACGAGGAGTACGCGCCGCAGAAGACGACCGATTTCACCGCTTCGGCCGAACGCATCTTCGCCGCGCTGAAGGACAGGCCCGGGCGCAAGGTGCTGGTGATCTACTGGGCCGGCGCGAACCCGGCGACCAAGATCGCCGCGCTCGATCCCGGGCGCTTCGGCATCGAGCTCGCCACCGGGGGCAACATCCTGCCGGTCATGAAAGGCTGGAAAGACCTCGCGGGCATGGAAGGCGCGATCTACTACTACTACGGCTTCCCCAAGAACAAGATGAACAACTGGCTGGTTAAGGAACACGAGAAGCGCTACGGCATGCCGCCCGATTTCTTCACCTGCGGCGGCATGGCGGCGGCGGTCGCGATCGTCGACGCGATCAAGAAAGCCGGCGGCACCGACACCGAGAAGCTGATCGCCGCCATGGAAGGCATGTCGTTCGACACGCCCAAGGGCAAGATGACCTTCCGCAAGGAGGATCACCAGGCGATGCAGGACATGTTCGAGTTCCGCATCAAGAAGCCGTCGCAGCAGAAGAACGAGTGGGACCTGCTCAGCCTGGTGCGCGTGATCCACGCGTCCGAGTTGCCAGTTCCGATCACGAACAAGCGCTAAGCGCGTAGCGCGCCGGAGGCGAGGACCGTGGAACACCCGGTCCTGGAAACCCATGGCCTGACGATTCGCTTCGGCGGGCACGTGGCGGTGAACGCGGTGTCCTGCGCCTTCCGGCCGGGCACCCTCACCGCCATCGTCGGGCCGAACGGCGCGGGCAAGACCACTTACTTCAACCTAATCTCGGGCCAACTCAGGGCCACGAGCGGCCGGGTGTCGCTCTACGGCGAGGACGTCACCTCGCTCGGCGCGCCGGCGCGCACGCGGCGCGGGGTGGGGCGCGCGTTCCAGCTCACCAACCTGTTTCCGCGCCTGACAGTGCTCGAGAACGTGCGCCTGGCGGTGCAGGCGCGCGCGGGGCTGGGCATGGACCTGTGGTCGATGTGGACCCGGCACGTCGAGCTGATCGAAAAAGCAGAGCACACCCTGCACCGGGTGGCGCTGGCCGACAAGCGCGATCTGCCGGCCGCCACGCTGCCGCACGGAGACCAGAGAAAGCTCGAGGTCGCGATCCTGCTCGCGCTCGAACCCGACGTGTTCATGTTCGACGAGCCCACCGCCGGCATGGGCGTGGACGAGGTGCCGGTGATTCTCGAGCTGATCGAGCACATCAAGGCGATGGGCGACAAGACGGTGCTGCTGGTCGAGCACAAGATGGACGTGGTGCGCTCGCTCGCGGACCGCATCATCGTCCTGCACCAGGGCGAGCTGGTGGCCGACGGCGCGCCGGACGAAGTCATCGCCTCGCCGATCGTGCAGGAGGCTTATCTCGGGGTGGCGCGTGGCTGAAGCGATGCTCTCGCTCGTCGGGGTAAATACCCATATCGGCCAGTACCACATCCTGCAAGGGGTGGACTTCGACGTGCCGCGCGGCAGCCTGACCATGCTGCTGGGCCGGAACGGCGCGGGCAAGACCACGTGCCTGCGCACCATCATGGGATTGTGGCGCGCCTCGGCGGGACGGATTCGTTACGAAAAGGCCGATATCCAGGATCTCAAGACCCCCGACATCGCGCGGCTCGGCGTCGCCTACGTGCCCGAGAACATGGGCATCTTCGCTGGCCTCACGGTGCGCGAGAACATGCTGCTTGCCGCGCGCGGCGGCGCGCCCGATCCGAAGCGCCTGGACTGGATCTTCGGCCTGTTCCCGGCGCTGCAGAAGTTCTGGCAGACGGCCGCGGGCAACCTTTCCGGCGGCCAGAAGCAGATGCTGGCGATCGCGCGCGCGATTATCGAGCCGAGAAAGCTGCTGCTGGTCGATGAGCCGACCAAGGGCCTCGCGCCGGCGATCATCGGCAACATGATCGAGGCTTTCCGGGAACTCAAGCGCACCGACACTACGATCCTGGTGGTGGAGCAGAATTTCCATTTCGCGCAGACGCTCGGCGACGCAGTGGCGGTGATGGACTCTGGCCGCATCGTCCACCTCGGGCGAATGGACGCGCTGGTGGCCGACCCGGCGCTGCAGGCGAAGCTGCTTGGCCTTTCGCTGGAGACGCACCAGTGAAGCGGGACTGGCTGCCGCTCGCGCTGCTCGCAGTGCTGATCCTCGGCGCGCTGCCGCTTGTCGCCAGCCTGCCGATCTGGATCACGCTCACGGTGGCGGGCCTGGCGATGGGGCTGATGATCTTCATGATGGCCTCGGGCCTGACCCTGGTTTTCGGCCTGATGGACGTGATGAATTTCGCCCACGGCGTGTTCATCTCGGTCGGCGCTTACGCCGCGGCTTCGGTGCTCCTGGCGCTCAAAGGGCAGGCTCAGGCGCCGGGGCTTGCCGCCAACCTCGCGGCGATCGGCGCGGCGGTGCTGGCCGCGATCGCGCTCGCGGCCGCGCTGGGCTGGTTCTTCGAGCGGGTGGTGATCCGGCCGGTGTACGGCGACCACCTGCGCCAGATCTTGGTGACGATGGGCGGGCTGATCGTGGTCGAGCAGCTGATCATCGTCTTCTGGGGACCGGACCTGATATCGCTGCCGCGCCCGACGGCCCTCACAGGGTCGTTCATCTTCGGCGACGCGGCGATCGAGCGCTACCGCGTGCTCGCGGTCGCGGCGGGCCTGGCGCTGTTCGGCGCAATGTGGCTGCTGCTCAACCGCACCCGCATCGGGCTGCTGGTGCGCGCGGGGGTCGAGAACGCCGAGATGGTCGAGGCGCTCGGCTACCGCGTCCGGCGCCTGTTCGTCGGCGTGTTCGTCGTCGGCAGCGCGCTGGCAGGCCTAGGTGGCGCGATGTGGGCCATGTACCAGGAGTCGGTCAATGTCCAGATGGGCATGCAGGTGCTGGTGATGATCTTCATCGTGGTGATCATTGGCGGTCTCGGATCGGTCGGCGGCTGCTTCGTCGGCGCGCTGCTGGTCGGTCTGATGGCGAACTACACCGGATTTCTCGCGCCCAAGCTCGCGCTCGGCTCAAACATCCTGCTGATGGTGCTGGTGCTGCTGTGGCGCCCGCGCGGACTTTATCCGGTGGCGAAATGATGCGTCCCCTGCTCTCGGGCGACCTGCCCCGCAGCCGCGCGCTTGCCGCGGCGCTCGCGCTGGTGCTGGCCGCGCTGATACTGGCGCCGTTCATCTTTCCCGGCACGCGCTCGCTCGACGTCGCGGCTAAGATCGCGGTGTTCGTGGTGCTGGCCGCGAGCTACGACCTGCTGCTCGGCTACACCGGGGTGGTGTCCTTCGCGCACACGATGTTCTTCGGCATCGGCGGCTACGGCGTCGGCCTCGCGGCGGCTAACTGGGGCCCGGGCTGGGGCAGCCTGGCGGCCGGAAGCGCGCTGGCGCTGCTGCTCTCGGCCGCGGTTGCCGTCGCCGTGGGCCTGCTGTCGCTGCGCGTACGCGCGATCTTCTTCGCCATGATCACGCTCGCGGTGGCCGCGTTCTTCCAAATCCTCGCCTCGCAGCTGTCGTGGCTCACCGGCGGCGAGGACGGCATCAATTTCAGCCTGCCCCGCCTGCTGCATCCGCGCCTCGCGTCCTACTACCTGGTGCTCGCGGCCTCGACGATGCTGTTCCTCGCACTGCTGCGCATCGTCAATTCGCCCTTCGGCCGCGTGCTGCTTTCGATTCGCGAAAACGAGTTCCGCGCCGAGGCGCTCGGCACCCGCACGGTCGTCTACCGCACGGTCGCAAACTGCATCGGCGCGCTGGGCGCGACCGCGGCCGGGCTGCTGTACGCGGTCTGGCTGCGCTATACGGGGCCAGCGGCAACGCTGTCGTTCGACATCATGGTCGACATTCTGCTGATGGTGGTGATCGGCGGCATGGGGACGATGTACGGCTCGGTGCTCGGCGCCACGATATTCGTGCTGGCGCAGAGCTACCTGCGCGACCTGATGAAGGTCGCCAGCGGCGCCGTGAGCGGCGTGCCGCTGTTGCCCGACCTGCTGCACCCCGACCGCTGGTTGCTCTGGCTCGGGGTGCTGTTCGTACTGTGCGTGTACTACTTCCCGACCGGCATCGTCGGTCGGCTGCGAGCGAGACGGGCATGAGCCAGACCTCGAATTACATGATTTGCAACGGGCGCGAGATCCACTACACCGAGTGGGGCGCGGACAACCGGGAGGCCGTGATTGCCTGGCACGGCCTGGCGCGCACCGGGCGCGACATGGACGACATCGCCGCGCACCTCGCGCCGCGCTACCGCGTGATCTGCCCCGACACGATCGGCCGTGGACTGTCGCAATGGAGCCCGCAGCCCGCAAAAGAATACTGCCTCGAGTTCTACGCCCGGCTCGCGCTGTCGCTCGCGGACCGGCTCGGACTCGAACGCTTGCACTGGCTCGGCACCTCCATGGGAGGCGCGCTCGGCATCCGGCTCGCCGCCGGCGAGATGAAGGGGCGAATTCGCCGTCTTGTGCTCAACGACATCGGACCGAAGCTGGGCGAAGCCGCGGTAGAGCGGATCCGAAGCTACGCCGGCAGTCCGCCGCAGTTCGAGCGCGTGAGCGAGCTCGAGCAGTACTTCCGCACCGTGTACAAGCCCTTCGGCTGGATGTCGGATGAGCAGTGGCGCCGTCTGACCGAGACTTCGGTGCGCCGCCTGCCCGACGGCAAGCTGACGCCGCATTACGATCCGGACATGGTGCTCCAGTTCACCCACCACCCGCGCGACTACGACCAGTGGGAAGCCTGGGACGCGATCGACGTGCCTACGCTTTGCCTGCGCGGCGAGAGCTCGGACCTCCTGCTCGCCGACACCGCCGAGGAGATGCGCAAGCGCGGCCCGCGCGCGGTGGTGGTCACCATCCCCGGCTGCGGCCACGCGCCCGCGCTCAACGTCCCCGACCAGTTCGCCGTGATCGAGCGATTTCTTGAAGCGAGATGAATCGGGGTCAGAGTCGATATATGCAGCGCGGCGCGAGAAATTGCTTCATTCCTCGCTTGCAGTGTCGGCGCGAAGCTCCCCGCAGCCGTTCGGGCAAAACTGGCGCGCACTGCCGGAGGTCAGCAGCACGTAGTCACACTGCGTGCAACACAACTTTCGCTCGCCCTCGCGCATGGGGGCAGCCGACAGAGATCGCACCTCTTGCGCGAGCCGCTGCATCAATCCGAGCCAGTAGTCGGTGTGATTCATAACCGCAGGCCCGACCCCAAGCTACTAGCTGCGGTCGAGCTCGCGCTCCATTTCCTCGTCGCTCAGCGGCTTGTCGTCGCCGCCTTCCTTCGCTTCGGCGGCGCGCTTCGAGACGAAGCGGGCGAAGAACAGACCCGCCTCGTACAGCAGGCACATCGGGACCGCGAGCATGAACTGCGAAATCACGTCGGGCGGGGTGACGATGGCGGCGGCGATGAAGGCGCCCACGATCACGTAGGGGCGTGCCGCGCGCAGCTTCTCGACGCTCACCACGCCCATGCGCACCAGCACCATGACGATGATCGGGATCTCGAAGGTGACGCCGAACGCGAGGAACATGGTGATGACGAAGCTGAAGTAGGCCTCAATGTCCGGCGCCGGCGTGATGCTCTTGGGCGCGAAATGCTGGATGAAGGTGAACACCCGTACGAAAACGACGTAGTAGCAGAACGCCACCCCGGAAAGGAACAGCACAGTGCTGCTGATCACCACCGGCAGCGCAAGCTTGCGCTCGTGCTCGTACAGGCCCGGCGCGACGAACGCCCACGCCTGGTACAGGACGTAGGGCAGAGCGATCAGGAAGGCGACCAGCGCGGTGACTTTCATCGGCACCAGGAACGGCGTCACCACGCCGATCGCGATCATCTTGCTGCCCTCGGGCAGCGCACGCATCAACGGCTGCGACAGAAAGTCATAGATCGGCCCCGCTCCGGGCCATAGGTAAAGCCCGACGAACACCACCAGCACCGCTGCCACCGCGCGCACGAGCCGCGTGCGCAGCTCGATCAGGTGCGAGATGAAGGATTCCTGGGTGGTCATGCTTGCTTCGCCGGCGCTGCGGGCTTGTCCGGCTCAGCGGGAATGTCGGACGCGGCGGACGTCCCGGGCACGGCGGGCGGCTCGGGCGCAGCCGGCGGCTCCGGTATCGCCGCCGTCTCGGGCGCAATCGACTTGTCCTCGACCGCGTCGGTGACCGCCTTGTTGAGGTCCTGCTCGGTCTTGCTGAGCTCGCTGCGCACCGAGGTCTCGACCTCGGTCGCGGCCTGCTGCATCGAGTCGCGCATCTTGCGCAGCTCGTCGAACTCCATTTCACGGCTGATGTCGGCCTTGACGTCCGCGACGTAGCGCTGCAGCCGCCCGGCCAGGTGGCCGACGGTGCGCGCCACGCCGGGCAGGCGCTCCGGCCCGATCACGATCAGCGCGACCACGCCGATCACCATCAGTTCGGTGAATCCGATATCGAACACGGTGGCTTTGTGGGGTCTGGAGATGAAAAGGGCGCCCGCTGGGCGCCCGTTGCACGTCGGTGCGAGGCGGGACTCAGGCCTTGGTTTCGGTCTTTTCCCTGACCTCGCCCTCGACCGTCTTGCCCGTTACCTGAGGTGCGGAACCGGGCTCCCCAGCCTTGTCGGCGCTGCCCTCGCGCATGCCTTCCTTGAAGCCGCGTACCGCCCCGCCCAGGTCGGCGCCCATGTTGCGCAGCTTCTTGGTGCCGAAAATCATCATCACGATGACCAGCACGATCAGCCAGTGCCAGATGCTGAATGAACCCATAAAGACCTCCTATTTTCTCCGCTGGATCATGGGCCCGAGCGAATCCGGCCCTCCGATCACGTGCATGTGCAAATGATACACCTCCTGATGCCCCACCCGACCGGTGTTGATGATGGTGCGAAAGCCGTCGCTTGCGCCCTGCTTGCGCGCCAGCTCGCCCGCCAGCGCCAGCATCTTGCCCAGCGCGCGGTGCTGCGCCATGCCGGCTTCGTACAGCGACGGCACGTGCTCCTTCGGGATGAGCATGAAGTGCACCGGCGCGAGCGGCCGGATGTCGTGGAACGCGAGCACGTCGTCGTCCTCGTACACTTTGTTGGACGGAATTTCGCCGCGCACGATCTTGCAGAACAGGCAGTTCGGATCGTTCATCCCGTCCCCTATTTCTTATCGCGCGAGGCTTTCTCGTCGATGCCCGAGATGCCCTCGCGCCGGTGCAGCTCGGCGAGCACATCGCCCGGTCCCAGGCCGTGCTGCGCGAGCGCGATCATGCAGTGGAACCACAGGTCGGCGGTCTCGCGCACCAGCTGCAGGCGGTCGCCGCCTTTGGCCGCGAGCACCGTCTCGGTAGCCTCCTCGCCGATCTTCTTCAGCACCGCGTCCTCGCCCTTCGCAGTCAGCCGCGCGACGTAGGATTTCTCCGGGTCGCCGCCCTTGTGCTGCTCGATCACGGCAGCGATGCGCTCGAGCGCCTCATACAATCCAGGTTTCATTTCTTGCCGTAGATGAGCGAAGGATCCTTCTTCACCGGATCCGTCGCCACCCACCTCCCGTTGTCCAGCTTGCGGAAATAGCAGCTCTCGCGCCCGGTGTGGCAGGCGATGCCGCCGACCTGCTCGACCTTGAGCAGGACCGCGTCGGCGTCGCAGTCCAGCCTCAGCTCGAGCACTTTCTGAACGTGCCCCGACTCCTCGCCCTTGCGCCACAGTTTGGCGCGCGAGCGCGACCAGTAGACTGCGCGGCCGCTGTTGGCCGTTTCGGCCAGCGCTTCGCGGTTCATCCACGCCAGCGTCAGCACCCTGCCGCTGGCGGCGTCCTGCGCAATCGCCGGAACCAGCCCCTGCTCGTTCCAGCTCAGCTCGTCGAGCCATTCGTCGCTCATAGCCTGACCTCGATCCCGCGCGCCTTCATCAGCGCCTTGCACTCGCCCACGGTGTGCTCGCCGAAGTGGAAGATGCTCGCCGCCAGCACCGCGTCGGCGCCGCCGTCCAGCACGCCCTCGGCCATATGCTCCAGCGTCCCCACTCCGCCCGAGGCGATCACCGGCACGCCCACCGCATCGCACACCGCGCGCGTCAGGCTCAGATCGAAGCCCTCGCGCGTGCCGTCGCGGTCCATGCTTGTAAGCAGAATCTCGCCCGCGCCGGCCTGCTGCATGCGCCGCGCCCACTCGACCGCATCGATCCCCGTGGCCCTGCGCCCGCCGTGGGTATAGACCTCCCAGCCGCCGCCCGCCCGGCGCTTGGCGTCTATTGCGACCACGATGCACTGGTTGCCGACCTTGTCCGAGGCCTCGCGCACAAGCTTCGGATTCTGCACCGCCGCAGTGTTGATGGAAACCTTGTCGGCGCCCGCGTTGAGCAGCCGCCGCACGTCCTCCACCTTGCGCACGCCGCCGCCGACCGTGAGCGGAATGAACACCCGCGCGGCCACCGCCTCGATCACGTGCACGATGATGTCGCGCTCGTCCGAGCTGGCGGTGATGTCGAGAAAGCACAGCTCGTCGGCGCCCTGCTCGTCGTAGCGCGCCGCGATCTCGACCGGATCGCCGGCGTCGCGCAGGCCGACGAAGTTCACGCCCTTCACCACCCTGCCCGCAGTCACGTCGAGACACGGGATGACGCGCTTGGCGAGCGACACTGCGCTACTCCTTGCCAACCGCCTTGTCCGCGGCCGCTTGCGCTTTCTTGAAGTCGAGCTTGCCTTCGTACAGCGCGCGCCCGGCGATCGCGCCGATGATGCCCTCCGGGGCGAGCTTGGCGCACACGGTCTCGACGTCCTTGACGCTGTCCAGCCCGCCCGAGGCGATGACCGGCGTCTTGATCGCCTGCGCGAGCTTGAGCGTGGCCTCGATGTTGATCCCGCCCATCATGCCGTCGCGGCCGATGTCGGTGTAGATGAGCGCCTCGACGCCGTACTCTTCGTATTTTTTCGCCAAATCGACGACGTCGTGCCCCGTCATCTTCGACCAGCCTTCGACCGCGACCTTGCCGTCCTTGGCATCGAGCCCGGCGATGATGCGCCCCGGGAACGCATAGCAGGCATCCGAAAGGAAGCCGGGGTTCTTCACCGCGGCGGTGCCGATCACCACGTACTGCACGCCGGCGTCGATGTAGCTCTCGATCGTGTCGAGGTCGCGGATGCCGCCCCCGAGCTCGATCGGCACCTGCTCGCCGATCGCGTTGATGATGGCGCGGATCACCTTCTCGTTCTTTGGCCGGCCCGCCACCGCGCCGTTCAAGTCGACGATGTGAAGTCGCCGCGCGCCCTGCTCGGCCCAGTGCCGTGCCATGGCGATCGGATCCTCTGAAAACACCGTGGCGGTGCTCATGTCGCCTTGTTTGAGGCGCACGCAGCGCCCGTCCTTGAGGTCGATCGCGGGGATGATCAGCATGGCTCTGTCGGGGGGCGGCACGGCGTCGTGACGCCAGGGCGCGCGCGGGGCGCTGGAAAAATCAGGGTTGCCAGTAAACGAAGTTGCGCAGGAGCTGCAATCCAGCCGCTTGGCTCTTTTCCGGGTGGAACTGTACGGCAAAGATATTATCGCGCGCAACCGCGGCGGTAAAGGCCGTGCCGTAGTTCGTGCGCCCGCTACGAACGGCCGGATCCGCCTCGTCGGCGTAGTAGCTGTGCACAAAATAGAAGCGACTGCTATCGGCAATACCCTGCCACAGCGCGTGGCGCTGCGCCTGTGCGACCTCGTTCCAGCCCATGTGCGGCACCTTCAGGCGCTCGCCGGTACGCTCGTCGCGCATGTCTGAAGCGAAGCGCCGCACCGCGCCGGCGAGAACGCCCAGCCCCTGCACGCCGCCTTCTTCGCTGCGCTCGAAAAGCATTTGCAAACCGATGCAGATGCCGAGAAACGGCTTGTCGCGCGAAGCCTCGAGCACCGGCTCGACCAGCCCGCGCGCGGCGAGTTCGCGCATGCAGTCCGGCATCGCGCCCTGCCCGGGCACGACGACGCGCTCGGCGGAGCGTATCTCCGCCGCGTCCGCGGTCACTCGCACCCCGGCCTTCGGCGCGACGTGCTCGAGCGCCTTGGACACGGAGCGCAGGTTCCCCATGCCGTAATCGACGACCGCGATTGTCAACTTACAGGGAGCCCTTGGTCGAAGGTATGTCGGCGCCCGCGCGCGGATCGGCCTCGGCCGCCGTCCGCAGCGCGCGGGCGAAGGCCTTGAACACCGTCTCGCACTGATGGTGCGCGTTGTCGCCGCGCAGATTGTCGACGTGCAGCGTGACCTGGGCGTGGTTGACGAAACCCTGGAAGAACTCGTGCACCAGGTCGACGTCGAACTCGCCGATCAGCGCACGCGTCCAAGCAACGTGGAACTCGAGCCCCGGGCGGCCGGAAAGATCGATCACCACGCGCGACAGCGCCTCGTCGAGCGGCACGAAGGCGTGGCCGTAGCGCCTGATGCCCGCCTTGTCGCCGATCGCCTTGGCGAAAGCCTGGCCGAGCGTGATACCGATGTCCTCGACGGTGTGGTGGGCGTCGATGTGCAGGTCGCCCTTGGCGTCGATCTCCAGGTCGATCATGCCGTGGCGCGCCACCTGGTCGAGCATGTGCTCCAGAAACGGGATCCCGGTGGCGAGCTTGGCCGCGCCGCCACCGTCCAGGTCTAGCCTGACGCGGATCTGCGTTTCCTTGGTGTTGCGGACGACTTCGGCGGTACGCATCGGATTCTCAGAGCGCTTCGCGCAGCGCGGCTAACAGTATACGGTTTTCGTCGGGCGTGCCGACGGTCACGCGCAGGCAGTTCGGCAGCGCCGGTCCGTCGAGGTTCTTCACCAGCACCCCCTGGCGCCGCAGCACTTCCCAGGTGCGGCCGGCGTCGGGCACCCGGATCATGAAGAAGTTCGCCTGCGACGGATAAACGGTGACGCCCTCGAGCGCGGCCAGCGCCTCGCCCAGCCGGGCGCGGTCGGCGCGGATGCGCGCGGCCTGCGCCTCGAGCACCTCGATGCGTTCGAGCACATAGAGCGCGGCGGCCTGGGTCAGCACGTTGACGTTGTAGGCCTGGCGCACCTTGTTGAACTGCTCGACCCAGCGCGGGCTCGCAGCCAGGTAGCCGAGCCTGATCCCGGCCAGCCCGAGCTTGGACACGGTGCGCATCACCACCAGGTTCGGGAACTCCGCCAGCCGCGGCATGAAGCTCTTCTGCGCGAACACGTGGTAGGCCTCGTCGATTACCACCAGCCCGTTGGCCGCGCGCAGGATCGCGACCACGTCCTCCTCGTTGTAGAGCACGCCGGTCGGGTTGTTCGGGTAAGCGATGAACACCAGCGCCGGGTCGTGCGCCTTCAGCTGCGCGAGGAAGGCCTCGAGATCGAGCGTGTAGTCGGTGCGCAGCGGCACCTCGAGCGCCTTCATCCCGGCCAGCACGGCGTCCATGCCGTACATGACGAAGGTCGGCGCCGGGTACATCATTACCGCGCCGGGGCGCGCCAGAGCGAAGGTCACCATCTGGATCAGGTCGTCCGAGCCGTTGCCGAGCAGCAGTTCCATGCCTACCGGCACGCGCATGGTGCGCGCCAGCAGCTCGCGCAGCTTGCGGCCCGAGGGCTCCGGGTAGCGGTTGAGATCGACCCCTGCGAGCACCTGCGCCAGCTCGCGGCGCATCTTGGCCGGAAGCGAGTAGGGATTCTCCATCGCGTCGAGCTTGACCATGTTCCCGGCGTCGGGCACGTGGTAGGCCTTGAGCGCGAGGATCTCCGGCCGGATCAGTTGATCAGGGTTCACTTGAACCTCGCCTGCGCGGAGCGCGCATGCGCAATGAGGCCCTCGCCCTCGGCGAGCGTGGCGGCGACGCGCCCCAAGGTAGCGGCGCCCGCACGCGAAACCGAAATCAGGCTCGAGCGCTTCTGGAAGTCGTAGACCCCGAGCGGCGAGGAAAAGCGCGCCGTACCGGCGGTCGGCAGGACGTGGTTCGGTCCGGCGCAGTAGTCGCCCACCGCTTCCGAGCTCCAGCGCCCGAGAAAGATGGCGCCGGCATTTCGCAGCTTCGGCAGCCATGCATCGGGCTCGGCGACGGAGAGCTCGAGGTGCTCGGGCGCGATGCGGTTGGCGAGCGCGCAGGCCTCGTCCAGGTCGCGCACCTGCACCAGCGCGCCGCGCGCGGCGAGCGAAGCCTCGATCACGGCGCGCCGGGGCATCGTCGGCAGTAGCGCCTCGATCGATTTCTGCACCGCGTCCAGGTACTCGAGGCTGGGCGACAGCAGCAGCGCCTGCGCCACGTCGTCGTGCTCGGCCTGCGCAAACAGATCGAGCGCGATCCAGTCCGGTGGCGTCGAGCCGTCGCCGATCACCAGGATCTCCGACGGCCCGGCGATCATGTCGATCCCTACCTGGCCGAACACCTGGCGCTTGGCCGCCGCGACATAGGCGTTGCCCGGACCGACGATCTTGTCCACCCGCGGCACGCTTTCGGTTCCGTAGGCGAGCGCCGCGACCGCCTGCGCGCCGCCAAGCGCGAACACGCGATCGACGCCGACCAGGGCCGCCGCGGCGAGCACCAGCGAGTTGCGCTCGCCGCCCGGGGCCGGGCTCACCATCACCAGCTCGCCCACTCCCGCCACCTTGGCCGGAATCGCGTTCATCAGCACCGAGGAGGGGTACGCCGCCTTGCCGCCGGGCACGTACAGGCCGACGCGCTCGAGCGGCGTGACGCGCTGCCCGAGCACGGTGCCGTCGTCTTCCGCGTACTGCCAGGACTGCGCGAGCTGGCGTTCGTGGTAGCCGCGCACGCGCGCGGCAGCCTCGCGCAGCGCCTGCGCCCGCGCCGCGGGCAAGCCGGCCAGCGCGGCGTCGAGTTCCGCGCGCGGGACCTCCAGCGCCGCGACCGAGTCCGCCTGGGCACGGTCGAAGCGGCGCGTGTACTCGAGCAGCGCCGCGTCGCCCCGCGCGCGCACCTCGGCGACGATCGCGCGCACCGTCGCTTCGACCGTGCCGTCCTGCGCCGCCTCGTAGCGCGTGAGCGCCGCGAGCGCGGCGTCGAAGCCCGCCTCGCGGCTCGAGAGGCGGCGCAGCTTCACCGCCGCTCCCCGGCCGCGCGCGCGAAGGCCTCGACCAGCGGCTGCAGCTGGGCGCGCTTCATCTTCAGCGCCGCCTGGTTGACCACCAGCCGGGCCGAGACCGGCATGATCTCCTCGACCGCGACCAGGTCGTTGGCGCGCAGCGTGCTGCCGCTCGAGACCAGGTCGACGATCGCATCGGCCAGGCCGACGATCGGCGCCAACTCCATCGAGCCGTAGAGCTTGATCAGGTCGACGTGCACCCCCTTGGCGGCGAAGTGCTCGCGCGCGGTGCGCAGGTACTTGGTGGCGACGCGCAGCCGCGCGCCCCGGCGCACCGCACCTTCGTAGTCGAACCCCTTGCGCACCGCCACCATCATGCGGCAGCGCGCGATGCCCAGGTCGACCGGCTGGTACAGCCCCTCCCCGCCGTGCTCGACCAGCACGTCCTTGCCGGCGATGCCGAGGTCCGCACCCCCGAACTGCACGTAGGTCGGCGTGTCCGAGGCGCGCACCACGATCAGGCGCAGGCCGCGCCGGTTGGTGCCGATCACGAGCTTGCGCGAGGCCCCCGGATCCTCGTCGGGCCGGATGCCCACGCGCGCGAGCAGCGGCGCGGTCTCGTCGAAAATCCGGCCCTTGGACAGGGCGATGCTGATGGTCATGGCAGGGCAACCCGCGTGAGCAAGCGCGGGATTTTACCGCACCGCGCTCAGCGGACCCGCTCGACCCGCGCGCCGAGCGCAGCGAGCTTCGCCTCGAGCGCCTCGTAGCCACGATCGAGGTGGTAGATGCGCTCGATCACGGTCTGCCCTTCGGCCACCAGCCCCGCGATCACCAGCCCGGCGGAGGCGCGCAGGTCGGTCGCCATCACGCTTGCACCCTGCAGCCGCTCGACCCCGCTGACCACCGCGGTGCTGCCCTGGATGGTGATGTCGGCGCCAAGGCGCTGCAGCTCGAGCGCATGCATGAAGCGGTTCTCGAAGATCGTCTCGGTGATCAGCGCGGTTCCGCGTGCGATGGCATTCAGCGCCATGAACTGGGCCTGCATATCGGTGGCAAAGCCCGGGTAGGGCGCCGTGCGCAGGCTTACGGCGCGCGGACGGCCCGACATCTCGATCCCGATCGCGTCGCCCTCGACCGCGATCCGTGCGCCCGCCTCGCGCAGCTTTTCGAGGGTGGCCTCGAGCGATTCCGGCGCGCAGCCGGCGAGCCTCACCTTGCCCCCGGTGGCGGCCACCGCCGCGAGGTAGGTGCCGGTCTCGATACGATCGGGCATCACCGCGTGCGCCGCGCCGCCGAGCGAGGCGACCCCCTCGATGCGGATCACGTCGCCGCCGGCGCCCTCGATCTTGGCGCCCATCGCGCTCAGGCAGCGCGCCAGATCGACCACTTCCGGCTCGCGCGCGGCGTTCTCCAGCAGCGTGGTGCCTTCTGCCAGCGTGGCCGCCATCATCAGGTTCTCGGTGCCGGTGACGGTCACCAGATCCATCACGATGCGCGCCCCGCGCAGCCGCTCGACGCGCGCGTCCATGTAGCCGTGCTCGACCACGATATTCGCGCCCATCGCCTGCAGGCCCTTGACGTGCTGGTCCACCGGCCGCTGGCCGATCGCGCAACCGCCGGGCAGCGAGACGCGCGCGCGGCCGCAGCGCGCGAGCAGCGGCCCGAGCACCAGCACCGACGCCCGCATCGTCTTCACCAGCTCATAGGGCGCCTGCGGGTCGGTCACGCGAGCGGCGCGCAGCTCGATGCGGCCGTCGCGCTGCGGGCCGATCTCGACCCCCATGCGCGCGAGCAGCCTCGACATCGTGGCGACGTCCATCAGGCGCGGCACGTTTTCGAGCGCGAGTGCGCCTTCGGTGAGCAGCGCCGCGCACATGATCGGCAGTGCGGCGTTCTTGGCGCCCGAGACGCGTATTTCGCCCGTCAGCTGTCTGGCGCCGGTGATGCGCAGCTTATCCACCGGCCCGCCACTCCTCCGGGGTGACCGTGCGCATCGACAGCGCGTGGATCTCCTCGCGCATGCGGTCGCCGAGCGCCTGGTACACGAGCTGGTGGCGCTGCACCCGGTTGCGGCCCTCGAACTGACGCGACACGACCAGGGCCTGGAAGTGCTCCCCGTCGCCCTCGACCTCAAGGTGCTCGCACTCGAGGCCCGCCGCAATGCCCTGCTTGACGCTGTCCGCCGTCACCATCGTCCTATCCCCGCAGTTTGTAGCCGCGCTTGAGCATCCACAGCGTGCCCGCCGCAATCAGCACGAAGCTTAACCCGACCACGGCGAGGCTCACCACGGGCGATACGTCGGAAACGCCGAAGAATCCGTAGCGGAAGCCGTCGATCATGTAGAAGAAGGGATTGGCGTGGGACATCGTCTGCCAGAACGCCGGCAGGGAATGGATCGAGTAGAACACGCCGGAGAGGAAGGTCAGCGGCAGGATGACGAAATTCTGGAACCCGGCCAGCTGGTCGAAGCGCTCGGCCCGGATGCCCGCCACCAGCCCAAGCGTGCCGAGCAGCGCGCTGCCGAGCAGCGCGAAGGCGAGCGCCCACAACGGTGCGTCGACGCGCAGCGGCACGAACCACGCGCCCGCGGCCAGCACCCCGAGTCCCACCGCCATCGCACGCGCCATCGAGGCCAGCACGTAGGCCCAGAAGAGCTCGACGTAGGACACCGGCGCGAGCAGGACGAACACCAGGTTGCCGGTTATCTTCGACTGGATCAGGCTGGAGGAGCTGTTGGCAAAAGCGTTCTGCAGCACGCTCATCATCACCAGGCCCGGCACCAGGAACGCGGTGTAGCTCACGTCCTGGTAGACGTTCACCCGCCCTTCGAGCGCGTGGGCGAAGATCAGCAGGTAGAGCAGCGCGGTGAGCACCGGCGCCGCCATGGTCTGGAAGCTCACCTTCCAGAAGCGCAGCAGCTCCTTATAGAGCAGGGTCGCGAAGCCGGTCATCAGGGCCGTCCCATCACACCCATGAAGACCTCCTCCAGGTCGGGCTGCTCGAGCTCGAATTCCGTGACGCCGACGCCGGCCTCCCGCAGCCCCGCGAGCACCGCCTCGATCTCGGCGTAGTTTTCCATGTGCAGCGTGACGCGCGCGCCGTCACGACCCACCAGGCGCGCGGCCAGCGCCTCGGGCAGCACCTCGCGCTCGAGCCCGAGCTTGAGGTACAGGCCGGAGACGCTCGCCAGCAGGTTGCGAGTCGAGTCGAGCGCGACCACGCGCCCGGCCTTGAGCATCGCGATTCGGGTGCACAGCGATTCCGCCTCCTCGAGATAGTGCGTGGTGAGCACCACCGTGTGGCCGTCGCGATTGAGCCGCCGCACGAAGTGCCACAAGCCCTGGCGCAGCTCGACGTCCACGCCCGCGGTGGGCTCGTCAAGCACGATCACCGGCGGCTTGTGCACCAGCGCCTGCGCCACCAGAACGCGGCGCTTCATGCCGCCGGAGAGCGCGCGCATGTTGACGTCCGCTTTGGAGCTCAGGTCGAGGTGGTGCATGACCTCGTCGATCCAGGCGTCGTTGCGGCGGATGCCGAAGTAGCCCGACTGAAAGCGCAGCGTCTCGCGCACCGTAAAAAAGGGGTCGAACACCAGCTCCTGCGGCACGATGCCGAGCAGCCTGCGCGCGCGGCGGTAATCGGCGACGACGTCTGCGCCCAGGATCGAGACCGAGCCGGCGTCGGCGCGCGCGAGCCCGGCGATGATGCTGATCAAGGTAGTCTTGCCGGCGCCGTTCGGCCCCAGCAGACCGAAGAATTCGCCCTGCGCGATGGCAAGGCTCACCCGGTCGAGCGCGCGCAGCTTGCCGTAGCGCTTCTCGACGCCGCGGATCTCGATCGCGGAGGTCAGTGGTGCGCGCCCGGGGCGGACAGGAGCCCGTCCACGCCGTACAGTTTTGCGATCGTCTCGAGGCCCTGCGGCAGGTTGGCGAAAGCGAGCTCGGAATTCTGCCCCTTCGCCTCCCGCAGCCAGGCAAGCAGCATCGCCAGCAGCGAGGAATCGAGCTCCGTCACCTCGCCGAGATCGACGGTGCGCGCGCCGTCGCGGATCTGCTGCAGGCCTTCCTCCAGCACCTGCGCGACGTTCGCAAGCGTCACCGGGCCGCTCAGCCTCAGAGTGGTTGCGTCGCGCTGGATCACTTCTTGCCCGGCTCCCCGGACTGCGCGAGCGATTCGTTCTTCGCGTGCAGGGTGCGGATCAGGCCGTCGAGCCCCTCCGCACGAGCGATGTTGCCGAATTCGGTGCGGTAGTTCGCCACCAGGCTCACGCCCCCCACGGTGACATCGTAGGCTTGCCAGCCCGAGGCGGTCTTCTCCATGCCGTAATCGATCGGCACAGACTGCCTTCCGGGCTGGATGATGCGCACCTGCACCGTCACGTCGGTGTCGTTCGGCCGCGCGTGCAGCGGCCGGAAATCGAACTTCTGGTCGCTGTACGCCGCAAGCGCGCTGGCGTAGGTCCGCACCAGCAGCGTCTTGAATTCCTCGGTCAGGCGCATCTTCTGCTCGGGGCTGGCCTTCCTCCAGGCGAGGCCCACCGCGGTCGCGGTCATACTGGTGAAATCGAAGTGCGGCAGCACCTTGGCCTCGATCAGGCCGACGACTTTCCTGCGGTCGCCGCTCTGAATATCCTTGTCGCTCTTGATGATCGAGACCACTTCGAGCGTGACCTGCTTCACCAGAACGTCCGGCGGCGTGTCCGCGCCCGCCGCGCCGGCTAACGTCACCGCAGCGACGAGCGCAACACCCGCGAGTGCACCTTCAATGCGGTTTGGCATGTTCCGATCCTCCAGCTGACGCAGCCAGCACAGAACCGTAGTTGGCCGGAATCCGCGGCTCATAGCCCGCGTGGACGGGCACCGCCGCAGGTTTTGTCTGCGACATGGGCTCGCGCGGCGGCCTGCCGTCGTAGATCAGGCTCCTGCGCCGCTGCAGATAGGCGTCGCGCATGAACAGGTAGGGGTCCAGGGCCGCCTGCTCGAGCAGGCTGCTCGCGTCGAGCAGGTCCGCACGCTGGCTGGTCACGCGCAGCACGATGGCGGCATTGCGCTCGTCCACCGGGTCGTGGTTCGAGACCGGGTCGAAATGCATGTCGAACACGGTGCCCACGCTGTCGCGCGCCGTGCTCGGTCCGAGGAACGGCAGCACGAGGTAGGGGCCGCTGCCGACGCCCCAGCGGCCGAAGGTCTGACCGAAGTCCTCGTTGTGCTTGTCCAGGCCCATGTCGGTCGCCCAGTCCGCGATCCCGACCACGCCGAATGTAGTGTTGACCGCGAAGCGCATCCAGTCGGTCAGCGCCTCCTCCGGCTTGCCCTGCAGCAGATTGTTGGCGCCGATGAACAGGTCGGCGATGTTGGAGAAGAAGTTGCGCACGCCGTTGCGCACCGGGTTGGGCAGGACATCCTTGTACGCGGTCGCAACCGGCTTGGCGATCGCCCTGTCGAAGGCGTCGTTGAAGCGGTACACGGAACGGTTGAACCCCTCCAACGGATCGCTCGGATCGGGGTTGGGGACGCTCGCGCACCCGCTGGCCCCGGCGAGCGCTAACGCGAGCAGCACAATTTGTGCGCGGCGGGTCACTTGGAGCTGTCCTTGCCTTCGGCCGCCTTGCTGAACAGGAACTGGCTGATCAGGTTCTCCAGCACCACCGCCGACTGGGTAAGCTTCAGCTTGCCGCCATTTGCGAGCATCTTGGTGTCGCCTCCCGCCTCAAGCCCGATGTACTGCTCGCCCAGCAGCCCCGAAGTCAGGATTTTCGCCACCGTGTCGCGCGGGAACCGGTAATCCGAATCCAGGCTCATGGTCACTACCGCCTCATAGGTCTGGGTGTCGAACCGAATGTTACTTACCCGGCCCACAACCACGCCGGCGCTCTTGACCGGAGCGCGCACCTTCAGGCCGCCGATATTAGCAAAATTGCCCGATACCTCGTACGTCTTGGCGGCCGAAAACGAGGCCAGGTTCCCCACCTTGAGGGCGAGAAAAAGCAGCGCGGCCAGGCCCGCCGCGACCAGAATTCCGACCCAAAGATCGATGGTGGTGCGATTCATGTTGCGGTACCTCCCGTAAACATCAGCGCGGTGAGCACGAAGTCCAGCGCCAGTATGGCAAGCGACGAGGTGACCACCGTTCGGGTTGTCGCCCGCGATACCCCTTCCGCCGTGGGCGCCGCGTCGTAGCCTTCGAACACCGCGATCCAGGAAACCGCGAAGCCGAACACGATGCTCTTGAAGACGCCGTTCAGGATGTCCTCGCGCACGTCGACTGCAGCCTGCATCTGCGACCAGAACGCCCCCTCGTCGACCCCGATCAGCTTCACGCCCACCAGGTAGCCGCCGAAAATTCCCATGGCCGAGAACAGCGCCGCGAGCAGCGGCATCGAGATCACCCCGCCCCAGAAGCGCGGCGCGACGATGCGCGCGATCGGATCGACCGCCATCATCTCCATGGCCGAAATCTGCTCGGTAGCCTTCATCAGCCCGATCTCGGCGGTGATCGCCGATCCCGCGCGGCTGGCGAACAGCAGCCCCGCGACCACCGGACCGAGCTCGCGCACCAGCGACAGCGCCACCAGTACCCCGAGCGCTTCCGAGGAACCGTAACGCTCGAGAGTGTTGTAGCCCTGCAGCCCGAGCACCATGCCGACGAACAGGCCCGAAACCATGATGATGACGAGCGACAGAACGCCGGCGAAGTAGATCTCGCGGATCGTCAGGCTGAAGCGCCGCAGGGCCGTGCCCGAGTGCAGAAGCAAGTAGCCTAGGAAGCGGGCCGCGAAACCGAGCTGCCACACCCCCGAGGTCACCTGGTTTCCCAGCCGCTCGAAGTGGCCGCGCAGCGCCTTGCCCGCCATCTCAGGCCTCCGTCAGTTCGAGGTCGGCGCCGTACGCCGGCGCCGGGTAGTTGAATGGCACCGGGCCGTCGACCTTACCGTGCACGAACTGATCGACGAACGGCTCCTGCGAGGCCCGGATCTCCTCCGGCGTGCCCTTGGCCACGACCTGCCCGTCGGCGACGAAGTAGAGGTAATCGACGATGTCGAGGCACTCCTGCACGTCGTGGCTGACGACGATGGAGGTGGCGCCGAGCGCGTCGTTCAGGGTCCTGACCAGGCGCGCGATGACGCCAAAGGAGATCGGGTCCAGGCCAGTGAAAGGCTCGTCGTAGAGCATCAGCTGCGGGTCGAGCGCGATGGCACGCGCGAGCGCTACGCGCCGCCCCATGCCGCCGGAAAGCTCGGACGGCATCAAGCGCGCCGCGCCGCGCAGGCCGACCGCCTGCAGCTTGAGCATCACCAGATCGTGGATCAGGTCCTGCGGCAGGTCGGTGTGCTCGCGCATCTGGAACGCCACGTTGTCGTAGACCGACATGTCGGTGAACAGCGCGCCGAACTGGAACAGCATTCCCATCCGGCGGCGCATGGCATACAGGCCGTCCTGGTCGAGCTCGCCGGTCAGCTCTCCCAGGACCCGCGCCCGTCCCCTGCTCGGCATGTGAACTCCGCCGATGATGCGCAGCAGAGTCGTCTTGCCGCATCCTGACTGGCCCATGATCGCCACCACCTTGCCGCGCGGGATCGCCACACTGACGTCGCGCAGCACGGGGCGCTCGGGGTCGTAGCCGAACCAGACGTTCTCGACTTCGACGATGTTGGAGTCCGGCAAGAGGAAATGGCGCCGCAGGGAAAGGGCGGATTTTACTCGAATACCTATATATTAGCGTCCATGCCCTTGTCCGATGCACCTCAGGCGGCGCCCGCGGTGAGCGTGGTCGGCCTCGAAAAGCACTATGGCACCCGCACGGTGCTGCGCGGGGTCGACCTCGCCGTCGGGGTCGGCGAATCGGTCGGGCTGGCGGGCGTGAACGGGGCAGGCAAGACCACGCTGATCAAATGCCTTCTCGATCTGTGCGCCCACGACGCGGGGCGCATCGAGCTGTTCGGTGTGCCGAGCAATCGCCCGGAAGCGCGCCGCCGGCTGGCGTACGTCCCGGAGCGCTTCGTGCCGCCGCACTACCTGCGCTGCCGGGAGTTTCTCGAGCTGATGCAGTCGCTCGCGGGCGCGCGCTACGCCGCGGCGCGCGCCGCGGCGCTGCTTGCCGAACTCGAGCTCGAGCCGGGTGTGCTCGAGCGCCCGGTGCGCGAGCTGTCCAAGGGAATGACCCAGAAGCTCGGGCTGGCAGCCTGTTTCCTGGTCGAGCGCGAGATCTACGTGCTGGACGAGCCCATGAGCGGCCTTGACCCTGCCGGCCGGGTCGCGGTCAAATCGGTGCTGCGGCGGCTCGTCGGCGAGGGGCGGGCGCTGCTGATCACGTCGCACGTTCTGGCCGACATCGAGGAGCTGTGCTCCGCGGTGGCGGTGCTGGACCGGGGCGCGATCAGGTTCCACGGCGCGCCGGCCCGGCTCTGCGACCGTTTTTCGGAGCCCAACCTCGAACGGGCGTTTCTGAGATGCATACGCGGTGATGGCAACTAACCTGCGCGAAGCGCGAGAAGGCAAGCCGTCGCTGCTCATCGTCGACGACGACGAATTGATCACCGATACGCTGTCGTTCGCGCTCGGAACCGACTTCGAGGTCCTCACCGCCGACTCGCGCGAGCAGGCGATCGCGCTGCTGCGCCAGCTGCCGCAGGCGCCGCAGCTCGCGCTGGTCGACCTCGGGCTGCCGCCGGTGCCGCACGTTCCCGACGAGGGATTCCAGCTCATCGCGGACCTGCTGGCGCACTCGCCAAGCATGAAGATCTTCGTCCTGTCGGGTCAGAACGACGCCGCCCACGCGCGCCACGCGCGCACGCTGGGAGCGGCGGAGTTCATCGCCAAGCCCTGCGATCCCGAGACACTCAAGCGCACGCTTACCCGTGCGCTCGAAGTGCGCGCGGCCGAGCTCGGCGGGCGACCCGAGGAAGCGAACGGCCTGATCGGCGGCTGCCCGGCGCTCGCCAAGCTGAGGAGCCAGATCGCTCAATTCGCCGATTCGCCCTTCCCGGTCCTGGTCGAGGGCGAATCGGGCAGCGGGAAGGACCTGGTGGCGCAAAGCCTGCACCGGCAGTCCGCGCGCGCCGCCAAGCCCTACTTCGCGCTCAATTGCGCCGCCATCTCGCCCTCGCTGGTCGAACCGACGCTGTTCGGCTACGTCAAGGGCGCCTTTACCGGCGCCAGCGGCAACAAGTCCGGCTACTTCGAGGACGCGCACGACGGCACCTTGTTTCTGGACGAAATCGGCGAGCTTCCGCTCGAGATGCAGGCCAAGCTGCTGCGCGTGCTCGAGAACGGCGAGTACCAGCGCGTGGGCGAGACCCATGGGCGCGTCTCGCGCGCCAGAGTGGTCGCCGCCACCAACCGCGACTTGCGCCAGGAAGTGAAGCGCGGCACCTTCCGCGCCGACCTCTACCACCGCCTCTCGGTCCTGACCCTTAGCGTGCCGCCGCTGCGAGAGATGGAGTCCGACAAGCTGCTGCTGCTCGAGCACTTCCGCCGCTTCTACGCCGAACAGTCCGGGGCGCAGCCGTTTTCTCTCGACGGCGCGGCCGAGAAGCGCTGGCTCGCCTACCCCTTCCCCGGCAACGTGCGCGAGCTGCGCAACATCGTGATCCGGCTCACCACCAAGTACGCGGGGCAGCGGCTCTCGGTTGCGGAGCTCGAACCCGAGTTCGACCTCGAGACGCCGCTCGGCCCCGAGGGCGGCGAGTCCGGCCTGCTGGCGCAGGCGCTCAAGCAGATCGAGCGCGAGCGCAGCTTCCATCTCGACCAGACGCTCGGGGCCTGGGAGCGCGCCTACATCGAAGCCGCGCTGCGCCTGACCAGCGGCAACATGAGCCAGGCGGCCAAGCTGCTGGGCGTGAACCGCTCAACGCTCTACAGCCGCATGAGCGCGGCGAGCGGGGAATCGCCGCCCCAGGCGAAGAGCTAGCGGGCCCCGAGGCGCATGTACCTCGAGCACTTCGGGCTGAGCGAACCGCCGTTTCGCATCACGCCGCACACCGATTTCTTTTTCGACGGCGCTGACCGCGGCGCGACGCTCGAAGCGCTGATCTACTCCGTCCTGAACGACGAGGGCATCGTCAAGGTGAGCGGCGAGGTCGGCAGCGGCAAGACGATGCTTTGCCGCGTGCTGATCGAGCGCTTGCCGTCGCAGGTCGAAACGATCTATCTCACCACGCCTTCGCTCGGGCGCGACGAGATCCTGTACGCGATCGCCGACGAACTGCGGCTCGAGTTCACCCAGGGCCGCATGAGCGTCGCCCTGCGCGAGCTTCAGGAACACCTGATCAAGCTGCACGCCGAGGGCCGCCGCGTCGTGGTGCTGATCGACGAAGCGCACGCGATGCCGGAGGAGACGCTCGAGCAGGTCCGCCTGCTGTCGAACCTTGAAACCAGCCGCCACAAGCTGCTGCAAATCGTGCTGTTCGGTCAGCCCGAGCTCGACGAGGCGCTCGCCAGGCCGTCGCTGCGCCAGCTCAAGGACCGCATCACGCACAGCTTCCGCATGCGCCCGCTGTCCGAAGCCGAGGTCGCGCGCTACCTGTCGTTTCGCATGCGCGCCGCGGGCTACCGCGGCCCGGACGTGTTCACGCCCAAGGCGGTGGCGCTCATCGCGCGCGCCTCGGACGGCTTGACGCGACGCATCAACATCCTGGCCGACAAATCTCTGCTCTCCGCCTTCAGCGCGGACACGCACGCTGTCACCGCGCGTCACGCGCGGGCCGCGATCGCCGATTCGGAGTTCTCGCCTTTGCGGCGCGCAAAGCGCCCCGCGCTCTACCTGGGCGCGGCGCTGGTGGCGGGAATCCTGATCGGCCTCGCGGCTCACTGGGCGCCGCCCGCGCCGCGCACCGCGCAACCTGCCGCGGCGCCTGCGGCGCCGACCGCAGCGGCTGTCGCCAAGCCTGCCGCCGCCCCCTCCCCCGCAAAACCGGCACCCGCTCCGCCCGCCGATCCACTGCCGGCCTCGCGCGCGCGCCCGGTGTCGGCGCTGCCCGAACAGCCCGTCCCGGTCGCGCCCGCAAAGCCGGCGCCCGCGCCGCTGCTCAGCCGCGAGCAGGCGCAGCGAATCGAACGCTACGACAGCCGCGGCCAGCGCCTGCTGGGCGAGCGCATCGCCGCCGCGCGCACGCTGCTCGAGCGCGAGCCGGACGAGCGCTACAGCGTCGAGCTCTTCATCACCGACAACGCCGATCCGGCACGCATGGAGCGGTTCCTTTCGCGTGCGCGCGATCTGGCGCTGCTGCCCGACGTATACGTGATCCCGCTGGCGAGCGGGCGGCGCTACCGCCTGCGCGTGGTCTACGGCGATTTTCCGGACCGCGCCGCGGCGCTTGAGGCCGAGCGCAGGCTGCCGCCGAAGTATCAGAAAGAGTTCCGCACCACGCCGCGAAGCTTCGCCGACCTGCGCCGTCCGATGTGAGTTGTCAAAGACTGGAAACACGCCGCGCGACAGTCGCTTAGCGGGGCTTCCTAAAGAAGGGATCGTGCTATGCTCCCGGCGCAGGGACGGGCGCCATGAACCGAAGAAATACTGCTGCCTCCGCCATCATCGCCGCGCTGCTCGCCGGCTGCGGACAGATTCCGCTCAAGCCGGCGCCGACCCACATCAGCGCCGCCGACGCGCCGAGCGCCGGAGGCCAGATTCCGCCCCCGGTGCAGGTCGTTCCGGTGCTGCCAAAACCGAAGCCGACCACACGCCCTGAAACCTACAGCGTGGTGGTCAACAACGTCAATGTGCACGATCTGCTGTTCGCGCTCGCGCGCGACGCCAAAGTCAACGTCGACATCGAGCCCGGCATCACCGGCAAGGTGACGCTGAACGCAATCGACCAGACCCTGCCCCAGCTGCTCACCCGCATCGGGCGCCAGGTCGACATGCGCTATGAGCTGCACGGCGCGGACCTGGTGGTCATGCGCGACACACCCTACCTGCACGTGTACCGCGTCGACTACGTCAATCTGACGCGAGACGCGAAGAGCGTCGCCAACCTGTCGACCCAGGTCAGCGGCAGCACCGCCGGCGGCAGCTCGGGGAACTCGGGGCAGAACAATTCGACCTCGACCATCACCTCCGATTCGAGCAACAAGTTCTGGGACACGCTGATCGCCAACGTGAAGGACATCCTGCGCGAGACCGACAAGATCCTGCCCACGAGCGCCGCGACGCCGGCGGTTCAGCAGGCGCCGGGCGCGGCGGGGCAGCCGCAGGCGGCGGCCAGGACCGCGGCGCCGAGCGCGACGCCGGTCACTTTTCGCGAAGCCGCGTCGGTCATCGCCAACCCGGAAGCCGGCATTCTCAGCATCCGCGCCACCTCGCGCCAGCACGCCAGGATCCAGGAGTTCCTCGACCAGGTGATGGCGAGCGCGAGGCGCCAGGTGCTGATCGAGGCGACGATCGCCGAAGTCCAGCTCAACAACCAATACCAGCGCGGGATCGACTGGTCGAAACTGCGCACCGGCTCGTCGGGATTCCAGTTCCAGCAGTCCTCAGCCGGCACGCCCGCCGGAATCAACAGCAACGCCTTCATCGTCGGCTACGCGCTTGGCAACTACAACTTCACTTCGGCGGTGAAATTGCTGGAGTCCTTCGGCAGCGTGCGCGTGCTCTCGAGCCCGAAGATCAGCGTGCTGAACAATCAGACCGCGGTGCTGAAGGTGGTCGACAACCTGGTCTATTTCACCGTCCAGGCCAATACCACTGCCGCCGCGAACAGTCCGTCCCAGACCACCTTCACCACCACGGTCAATTCGGTGCCGGTCGGATTCATCATGAGCGTGGTGCCGCAGATCAGCGCCAGCGACACGGTGCTGCTGAGCGTGCGGCCGACGATCTCGCGCAAGCTGACCGACGTTCCCGATCCGAATCCGGCCTTGGCGAACCCGTGCGGCGTCGGCGTCAACAATTGCAGCACGCCGTCGATCCAAAGCCTGATCCCGGTGATCCAAACGCGCGAAATGGAATCCGTATTGCGCGTGCAGAGCGGACAGATCGCGGTGCTCGGGGGGCTGATGCAGGATGCCGTAAGCAACATCGAGGATACCGTGCCTGGCCTGAACAGGGTTCCCGGAATTGGCGCCCTGTTCGAGCAGCGCAAGGACACCAATCAGAAGACGGAGCTCGTCATCTTCCTGCGCTCGACCGTGCTCAACGATCCGAGCGTCGGCGGCGACTTGCGCGACTTCCGCAGCCTGCTGCCCGGACCGGACTACTTCAGCAAACCGAACCCGGCCAAGCCCGCCGCACTCGACTGACATGAGCCTGCTCCTCGACGCGCTCAAGAAGGCCGAAAGAGCCAAGCAGGAGGCGCAGCGCCAAGCCGAGAGCGAAGCGGGCGCATCGCAACCCGAAGCCGAGACCAGGGTCGCCGACGACGCGCCGGTGCGCACGCGCAATCAGCTGCCCGACATCTCGCAGTCGCTTCAGATCGAGAGCGATTACGGCGAGCCCGCCAAGCAGCAGGAGACTGAAAGCGCCCCGCTCACGCTCGAGCCCACGGCACCCCCGCCGCCGCGCCGGCCAGCGCAGCCGGCCGCGCGCGCCGAAGCGAGTGGCGCTCAGGCCGCCGAGCGCGCAGCGGCCAAGAAGGTGTTCGAGGCCAAGTTCAAGGAGCCGAATCCGCGCCTGCCGTTCTACATCACCGTCGGCGTGCTGAGCGTGCTGGCGGTTTGTACCGCGGGCTATTTCTGGTACCAGCTGCGGCCGCCGCCCTCGCTGGTAAACACCAATCCACCCCCGTCGGGCGAGCAGACGGCCGCACTGCCGCCGCCCATGCCCACCGCACAGGCAACGGGCGCCGTGCCCGCGCAAACGGACGTTCCGGGACTGCCTGCGGCCCCCGCCACCGCACCGGCGACTCCCGCCAACGCCCCGGTGGCTCCCGCGGCCGACCCCGCCGCGTCTGCAGCCGGTACCGCCTCGGGCACCAAGCCGGCGAGCGCTTCTCGCCCGGGCGCAAGGGCGCCGCGCGCACGCCGAGCGCCCGTTCGGCCCGCAGGAACTGAACTTCTGCGGCGCGACAATGAAGTGGCGGTGAAGCACCCGGTGCCGCGGATCGACCCGCACGTCGCGGCGGGCTATGCCGCCTTCCAGGCGGGGGACGTCGCGGCCGCGCGCGAAGCCTATCGGCAGGCGCTGGGCGACGACCGGAGCGATCGCGACGCGCTGCTCGGCATGGCAGCGGTCGAGATGCGCAGCGGACGATTCGACGAGGCGGACAAGCTCTACCGCCGCGTGCTGCAAGCGGATCCGCGCGACCCGCACGCCCAGGCCGGCCTGCTCGCGCTGCGCAGCGATCTGACCGACCCGGTAGCGGCCGAAAGCCGGGTCAAGAATCTGCTCGCCGACGACCCGGGCGCAAACGTGCTGTATTTCACCCTCGGCAACGAGTATGCGCGCCAGGGCCGCTGGGCCGAAGCGCAGCAGTCCTACTTCAAGGCCTATGCGGCCGATCCCGACAACCCGGACTTCGCCTACAACGTCGCGGTGAGCCTCGACCATCTGCGCCAGCCGAAGCTGGCGCTCGAATACTACCGCCGGGCGCTCGCGCTGGCGGCCAAGCGCAGCGCGAGCTTCGACCAGACTGCGGCGCGAAAGCGTGCGCAGGCACTTGGCGGATAACAGAATCTTGCGCCACCGGGAGACGGCGCCCGGGTATCATTGAGCTTGGATGAATTCGCCCACGAATCCCCAGGCCAAGCGCCACATCGGCCAGATCCTGATCGATCAGGGCATCCTCACCGAGGATCAGCTCAGGATCGCGCTGCTCGAGCAGATGAAGTCCCACCTGCCAGTGGGGCGCCTGCTGGTGCAGCTCGGCTTCGTCTCCGAAGCCACCCTGCGCGATGCGCTGTCCGAGAAGCTCGGGCTGCAGTCGGTCGACCTGACGCGAATCATCGTCGACCCCGGTGCGCTTACGATGCTGCCGCGCGAGCTGGCGCGGCGCTACCGAATGTTCCCGATCGCGCTCGACCGCCAGGCCAAGAAATTCATCGTCGCGCTTTCGGACACCAACAACATCGTCGCGATCGACCAGCTGCGGGCCCATCTCAAGGGCAACCTGGAAATCGAGCTGCGGCTGGCGGGCGACTCCGAGATCGAGCGCGCGATCGAGCACTACTACGGCCACGAGTTCTCGATCGACGGCATCCTGCGCGAGATCGAGACCGGGGAGGTCGACTACACCACGCTGGCCGACGACGACGAGTACAGCCAGCCGGTCGTGCGGCTGATCTCGGCGCTGCTGGCCGACGCGGTCGAACGGGCCGCTTCCGACATCCACTTCGAGCCCGAGCAGAGCTTTCTGCGCATCCGCTACCGCATCGACGGCGTGCTGCGGCAGATCCGCTCCCTGCACAAGACCTACTGGCCGGCGATGGCGGTGCGCCTCAAGGTCATGTCGAAGATGAACATCGCCGAGACCCGCGCGCCGCAGGACGGCCGCCTTTCGGCGACCATGTCCGGCCGCACGATCGACTTCCGCGTTTCGAGCCTGCCGACCACGCACGGCGAGAATCTGGTGCTGCGCATCCTGGATCGCCAGAAGGGCATCGTGCCGCTCGACAAGCTCGGGCTCGAGGAAGCTCAGCTCGACATGCTCAAGCGCATGATCGCGCGGCCGGAGGGCATCATCCTGGTCACCGGGCCGACCGGCAGCGGCAAGACGACCACGCTCTATTCGGTGCTGAACCACATCAACTCGGACGGGGTCAACATCATGACCCTCGAGGACCCGGTCGAATACCCGATGACGCTCATCCGCCAGACCTCGGTGTCCGAGGCGGCGAAGCTGGACTTCGCCAACGGCATCCGCGCGATGATGCGCCAGGACCCGGACAAGATCCTGGTGGGCGAAGTGCGCGACCGCGACACTGCCGAGATGGCGTTTCGCGCCGCGATGACGGGCCACCAGGTCTACTCGACCCTGCATACCAATTCCGCAGTGGGCGCGATCCCGCGCCTGCTGGACATCGGAATCGTGCCCGACGTCATGGCGGGCAACATCATCGGCGTCATCGCCCAGCGCCTGGTGAGGAAGCTTTGCCGCACCTGCCGTCAGTCCTACGACCCCGACGTCAAGGAGCGGCGCCTGCTCGGGCTGACGCCGACCGAGCCGGCGACGCTGTACCGCGCCGTGGGCTGCGAGCAGTGCGACTACCAGGGCTACCGGGGGCGCGTCGCTATCATGGAAATCCTCAAGATCGACACCGCCATCGACGAGCTGATCGCACGGCGCGCCACCACGAGGGAAATCCTGAATGCCGCCCGAGGCAAGGATTTCAAGACCCTGGCCGAGGACGGCATGCGCCAGGTCCGGGCCGGGCTCACCAGCGTCGACGAGCTGATGCGAGTGGTCGACATCACCGACCGCATGGAGTAGGGAAGAGGGCGCTCCGGCCCCGGTTCCAATGGCGCTCTACACCTACAAAGCGGTCGACGGCGCAGGCAAGAACGTGCTCGGCCGGGCCGAAGCGGTGAACGTGTTCGACCTCGAGCAGCGGCTCGCCCGCATGGGCCTCGACCTGATCAGCGGTGCGCCTTCGAGCCAGAAGAGCCGCTTCATCGGCGGTGCCCGGATTAAGCGCCAGGATCTGATCAATTTCTGCTTCCACCTCGAGCAGCTCACCGCCGCTGGCGTGCCGGTGATGGAGGGCCTGATCGACCTGCGCGACAGTCTGGAGAACCCGCGCTTTCGCGAGGTCGTTTCCGGAATGATCGAATCGATCGGCGGCGGGCGCAGCGTGTCGCAGGCGATGGCCGACTACCCCGAGGTGTTCGGCGGCGTGTTCGTCAGCCTGGTGCGCTCGGGCGAGCAGACCGGGCGCCTGCCCGAGGTGCTGAAGAGCCTGACCGAGTCGATCAAGTGGGAGGACGAGCTCGCGGCGCAGACCAAGAAGTTGATCATGTATCCGGCGTTCGTCGGCTCGATCGTGCTGCTGGTCACGCTGTTCCTGATGATCTATCTCGTGCCGCAGATGACCGGCTTCATCCGCAATATGGGGCAGGAAATCCCGCTCCAGACGCGGATCCTGATCCACGTCTCCAATTTCTTCGTCAATTACTGGTGGGGCGTGATCGCCGCGCCGTTCGTAATCTGGTTCGGGCTGAAGTTCGCCGCACGCACCTACCCGTCGGTGGCGTTCGCCATCGACCATTACAAGATCACGATGCCCCTGGTCGGGCCGATCCTGCGCAAGATCATCCTGTCGCGCTTCGCCTCAAGCTTCGCGCTGATGTACGCCTCCGGCATCACGGTGCTCGACGCCATCCGCAGCTCGGAGGAGATCGTCGGCAACAAGCCGCTGGAGAACGCGCTGCGCACCGCCGGGCAGCAGATCGCCGAAGGCAAGAACCTCACCGCGGCATTTCAGGATGCGGCGCTCTTCCCGCCACTGGTGATACGCATGCTGAGGATCGGCGAGAACACCGGCGCGCTCGATACCGCACTGCTAAACGTAAGCTACTTCTACAACCGCGAGGTGCGGGAAGGCATCGCCAAGGTACAGGCGCTGATCGAGCCCGCGCTGACGCTGGTGCTGGGCGCAATCCTGGGCTGGGTGATGCTATCGGTGCTCGGCCCGGTCTACGACACCATCTCCAAAATGAAGTTCTAGCGTCGGCGTGTCAGCCAAATACCTCCTCTACTTCACCGCGACGGAACATGTCGTGTATCACTGGTCGCGCCGCGCCCTCGACCTGGAGGCGAGGTTTTCCGCCGACGACGCCGGGGCGACGGGCTTCCGCGAATACCTGCGCGGCAAGAAGCGCGCCTTGTTCTATCTGGTGGCCGACCTCGCGGGC
>Ga0315540_10000021_pt1 | contig 71823 bp, 72 predicted proteins | sample SalMarSW160110MG_FD_203677 | JGI IMG/M metagenome (GOLD analysis project Ga0315540, IMG submission 203677) | Salt marsh sediment microbial communities from the Plum Island Ecosystem LTER, Massachusetts, United States - Salt Marsh Sediment SW1601-10 ...
GCAAAGTCGTTTTCGTCGGCTCGGGCTGGCCTCAACCCAAATCCAGCTTCGCCCATCATGAGACAAATATAGCCGATATTGGCGCCCGGTTCAGCCGTTGCTTCAGGAGCTGCCCGATACTGGGGTCGGCGCCCACATGTGGTATACTGGTCTGACAAGGCGCGGCAGGCTCCAGTCGGCGCCTTGAGGGAGTGGGAGCCGATTATGAACCGAGCGCCGCAACACGCTTCGGACCGCAAGCTGTCGGCGGTGCTGCACGCCGACATCCAGGGCTATGGGCGCCTGATGGAACGCGACGAGGCGGGCACCATCGAGCGGGTGACCCGATCGCTCAAGCTTATCCGCAATTTGGTTCGCGACTATGGCGGCTATGTCGAGAACGTTGCCGGCGATGGCGTGCTGGCCCTGTTTCCGACACCCCGGCAGGCGCTGCACTTTGCAGTGGAAATGCAACGCGAGATGTCAAACGAGACCACCTGGTCGAGCGGCGAGGAAGCCATCGCCTACCGCATCGGTATCGCCATTGGAGAAATCGCCGCCGGCGGGGGTACCCTTCACGGGCACAGCATCAACCTGGCGGCACGTCTGCAGTCGATTGCGCCACCGGGCGGTATCCGCGTATCCGAGACCGTATACCAGACTGTGAGAGACAAGACAGAGTTTGCCATGCAGTCTCTCGGCAAGCAGGCGCTGAAGAACATTACCGAGCCGGTTGAGGTCTTCAGCGTGGCGATCGATTCCGGCCACCCCAGCCCGCAGCCCGCTCCGCGCCTCGTCCGGCCGTCTTCGGACCCGCTCACCCCCGACAGCTCGCTTGCCGTCCTGCCGTTTGAAAACGTCTCGGGCGATCCAGCCGATGCCCATCTGTGCCTCGGCATCGCATCCGATCTTATCTCCAACCTGTGCCGTTTCCGCAACCTGATGGTGATCGCGCGGCAATCGGCCTTTCTGGTTTCCGCGCACCTGAGGTCGGTTCGCGAAGTCGGCCGACAGCTCGGGGTCCGCTATGTGCTGTCGGGAAGTCTGCGACGTGCCGGCAACCAGATACGCATAGCGGTCGACCTTGTCGAGGCGAGTACGGAAAACACCATCTGGTCAGAGCGCTACGATGGCTCGCTGGCGGACATTTTCGCCTTTCAGGATGACGTCACCGCGAGCACGGCCGCACGCCTTGCGGTGCAGATCGACATGGCTGAAAGACGCCGCCTTGCAATGCACGCCCACCCGGACCTTCACGCCTACGGGCTGGTTCTCAGGGGACAGGATATGAGCTATCGGTTCAGGCCCGAAAGCAATGCCCATGCCCGCCGGCTGTTCGAGCAGGCACGCGACACCGACCCACGCTACGGTCGCAGCTACGCGGCAATCTCGAGGACGTTCAATGTCGAGTGGCGCTACAACTGGACCAGCGATCCCGAGGCGGCCCTCGACAAGGCGCTGAGCCTTGCCCAGCTGGCCGTCCAGCATGACGACCTCGACGCTCGCGGCTTTTCGGAGATGGGGCTGGCCCATCTCTACAAGAAGCAGCACGATGAGTCGCTTGCAGCCTACGAGCGGGCGCTCGAGCTCAATCCCAACGATGCCGACCTGCTGGCCGAAATGGGGGATTGCCTTGTCTACGTGCGTCAGCCCGAACGGGCCGTGCGGCTGCTTCACCAGGCCATCAAGCTCAATCCCTATCATCCCGATTCCTATCTCTGGTATCTGGGGGACGCGCACTTCCATATCGGCGAATATGAAAAGACCATCCAGACCCTGCACAAGATGCGGGACCAGTCCGAGGGCCACAGGCTGATGGCCGCCAGCTATGCGCTATTGGGCAAGATGGACGAAGCGCGCCAACAGGCCCGGGCGGTGTTGGAGGCGCACCCGAATTTCACCATCGAACAGTGGCGCAAGGTTCCGCCCAACAAGTACCCAGAGGACCTGGAAGTCTTTGTCGAAGGGCTGAGAAAGGCTGGATTGCAATAGCCTTCCCATCCGATGTACGCATGCGGCTGATCTGCCAGTCACATCGGCGGCGGCTGCTCACCGCATGATGGGGAGTAGACTCAAATGGCGCCGGGCAGGTTGCTGACCTTCGCGGCAAGTTGCGGGTCTGTTGAAACGCCTCAGTCCGCTCACGCATAAAAAGTGCAAAGCATGGAAATCGATGCCGATCACTTCCCTCCTGGCGCCATGGCAAAATCCCCGATAACACTTCTGCAACCCACAACAGCCTTCATGCAGTTGCCCGCCAGCCGATGAGCACCCAAGCCCGCGAACGGCCCCCCGGCATTGCTGACGACGACCTGCTCGAACTGGTGCAAAGGCAGACCTTCGGCTATTTCCGGGATATGGCTCATCCATCGAGCGGCCTCGTGAAGGATCGCTCCAGCGGTCCGCCCGACCTTGTCACCATCGGCGGATCGGGCTTTGCCGTCATGGCCATGATCGTGGCGACCGAGCGTGGATGGGTGACACGCGAGGAAGCACTGGCACGCATCGCGCAGATGGTCGCCTTTCTGCGCCAGGCGGTTGCCTATCACGGCGTCTTCCCCCACTTCATGAACGGCCGCACCGGCGCCACCATTCCGTTCTCGCGGCACGATGACGGTGCCGATCTGATCGAAACGAGTTTCCTGATCCAGGGGCTTTTATGCGCCCGACTGTATTTCAGCACCGAGACGCCGAAGGAAGCCGCGCTGCGTGAGGGCATCGATACGTTGTGGCTTGCGGTCGAATGGGACTGGCACACGCGCGGTGAAAACTGCCTCACCTGGCACTGGAGCCCTAACGGCGGATGGAACATGGATCATCGCGTCCGCGGCTGGGACGAGTGTCTCATCGCCTATGTGCTGGCCGCCTCGTCGCCCAGCCACCCCGTCGGCCCTGAGGTCTACCATGAAGGCTGGGCGACCGGGCGGACCTTCCTCAACGGCCAGAGCTATTACGGCATCGACCTGCCGCTGGGCCCGGCCTTCGGGGGACCGCTGTTTTTTGCCCATTACTCGTTCCTCGGCCTCGATCCCCGGGGCTTGCGCGACCGCTATGCCGACTATTGGCACCAGAACACCCACCACGTGCGGATCAACCATGCCCACTGCCTGCACAATCCAAATCACTGTCGCGGCTACGGGGCCGCCTGCTGGGGCCTGACGGCAAGCGACAAACCCGGCGGTTATGCCGCCCACGCACCAGCCAACGACCACTGCGTCATCGCACCGACCGCTGCGCTTGCGAGCTTTCCCTATTGCCCGGAGCTTTCGATGCCCGCCCTGCGCCATTTCTATCACGATATGGGCGCCCACATCTGGCGTGAACATGGCTTCACCGACGCCTTCAGCGAGGAGGCCGGCTGGTATTCCAGCGATCATCTTGCCATCGACCAGGGACCGATCGTCGTCATGATAGAGAACTATCGCAGTGGCCTCATGTGGCGGCTGTTCATGAGCTGCCCGGAGATCCAGGCCGGGGTCAGGCGTCTCGGCTTCGAGAGCCCGCAGCTTTCCTGAGGCAAGGCCCCCATGTCCCGTGATCACGACCGCCCGAGCGCCCGCAAGACGCCGTTCGAAGCCTGGCTCGCCGCTGAACTCCAGTTTGCAGCGGGCGCCATGATGCGCAGCGTTTCGGCCACCGGTCTGACGCGCCGACGCACCGGCTTTGGCCAGACGATCATGCCGAAGAAAGGCTCGGTCGTCGCCTCGCCCGAATTCGGCGACTACAACCCCCGACCCGATTACTTCTTCCACTGGCTCCGCGATTCCGCCCTGGTGATGGATGCCTTGCGCGAATTGATGATTGCCGGCATGGCCGGTGCCCAGGTTCACGCGCATTTTGCCGATTTCATCGCGTTCAGCCTTTCCCTCAACGCCATCGACGGGCGCCGGGTGCAGCCCGACCCTCTCTCGATAAGCTCATCGCATCGCCAGTTCCTGCGGCCACCTGAGGAACTCGACAAGGCCGTGGGCGAGAACTTGCTCACCGAAGCGCGATACAATCCCGACGGCACCCTCGACATCATCCAATGGGCGCGCCCGCAGCACGACGGCCCAGCACTGCGCGCCCTCGCCCTGATGCGCTACTGGCCCCATTGCCCACCGGGCGACCGCGAGACAGGAGAGGCGTTGCAGCGGCTAATCCGCCAGGACCTCGCCTTCACGCTGCGCCATTGCCCCGAGCCCTCCTACGACCTGTGGGAGGAAGAGCTTGGCGGGCATTACTACACCCGGCTCGTGCAGCTCGGCGCGCTGGTCCACGGCAAGACGTGGCTGCGCTCCATCGGCGAAATGGCCGAGGCCCAACGGGCTGACGAGGCGACCGGGGTTCTCGCTGCCCGGCTCGATGCCCACTGGTCCGATGCGGCCGGCATCTACAGGGCCCGCTCGGATAGCCCCGACGGCGTTCCCGGCAAGGACCCCGACATCGCGATCGTTCTCGGTGCCCTGCACGCCGACCTGCCGCACGGAGCCCACTCGCCCTTCGATCCCCGGGTGATGTCCACGCTTGCCGCCACCGAACAGGTGTTTGCCGAAAGCCTTGCGATCAACGCCCGTGGCGGTAACGACGAGGCGCCGGCACTGGGCCGCTTTCCCGGCGATGTCTATTATGGCGGAGGGGCGTTCTATCTGGCGACCCTGGCAGCGGCGGAACTTCATTTCCGGCTGGCCATCGCCGCCACGCCCGGGGAGCCCACGAAAGCCGCCGCACTGTTTGAACGCGGAGACGCCTTCCTCTCAACCGTCAGGAAGTTCACGCCTTCTTCAGGCGAGCTCTCCGAGCAGTTCGACCGGGCAACGGGTGAGCAGACCTCAGCGGGCAATCTCGCCTGGAGCTATGCCGCCTTCATCACGGCCTGTCGTGCCCGCGCTGCGGCGCAGGCTCGCCGCTAGATCAGCATGCAATTGGGTGGAATCACCCAATTGCATAAAAGCTGATCGATTCCAATATGTTGAGCATGATGTTATCCGAAAAGTGGTTTCCACTTTTCGGCATCATGCTCTAAGAACCTCCGCCACCCTGTCATCGGCCTCCCATTCGATCTTGTGCGCCAACAGCACATCCGAACTCGGTCCGATCTGCACGATGAACGTGCCCGGCTCCCACACCCGTTCGGGCTGGGCGAGGCGCTCGGCGGGGAAGAACGAGAGATCGGCAACCGTGATCGAAAAACTCACCACCTGCTCCTCGCCCGGTTGCAGGACGATCTTGCGGAAACCTTTAAGTTCGCGCACCGGGCGTGAGCGGCTGGCCACCGGATCGCTGATATAGAGCTGGACGATTTCCTCACCCGCAACCGCGCCTGCGTTGCGCACCGACACCGAGGCGGTGAGGACGGCTTGCGCCCCGCGCAGCCTTGTCTGGTCAAGCTTCGGCTCGCCATACGTAAAGGCGGCGTAGCCAAGACCATGACCAAAGGGGTAGAGCGGTGTATGGGCGCCCTCGAGGCGGCAGGCGGTCGTGAACTTGCGAAACACATGCCGGCCGTGCGCGTCCACCTCGTTATCACCGGCAACATCGACGCCGATCCCGTCGATTGGGCGCCCCGTCGGCGCCTCGGCATAATTGACCGGGCACTGCCCGTCGCTGCGCGGAAAGCTCATGGCCAGCTTGCCGCAAGGGTTGGCATCGCCGAACAACAAATCGGCGATCGCGTTGCCCGCTTCACTGCCGCCGAACCACGCATGCAGGATGGCGTCGGCGTTTCGATCTTCCCATTCGAGCGCCAGCGGCCGACCGCTCATGGTCACCACGACAAGCGGCTTGCCGGTCTTCTTGAGCGCCAGCAGCAGCCGGCGCTGGCTGTCGGGCAGGGTGAGCGTCGTGCGTGTCGAGGATTCGCCGGAATGCTCCTTTGCCTCGCCAACGCAAGCGATGATCACATCGGACTGCATGGCGATCGCCATCGCCTCGCTCGCCATTTCCTCGGCACTGCGCGCATCGATGGTGAAGGTGGCGCCAAAGACATTGAGCCGTGCGGCGATATTGGCATCATCTTCGATATTGGCGCCCTTGGCGTGGAGGACTCGGCAATCGTCGCCGGCGGCCCGCTGCATGCCCTCCAGCACCGTGACGCTGTCGCCCGGATGGGCCGAAACCGCCCAGGTTCCCTGCATGTTGATGCGGCTGTCGGCCAGGGGCCCGATGAGAGCGAAGGTGTGACCGTCGCGGCGAAGCGGCAGTGCACCGTTGTTCTTGAGCAAGACGCAGGCTTTCGCCGCCGCCTCGCGCGCCAGCCGGCGATTGTCCGCGGTCAGGGTGACGCTGCGCCGGACATCTTCGTCTAGGCCGCGATAGGGAGTCTCGAAGAGGCCGAGCCGTGCCTTGGCAAGCAGTACCCGGCGGCAGGCGGCATCGACCGCGGCCTCTGTGATCCGCCCTTCGGCCACCAGTCCGGGCAGGTGGTTGAAATAGCATTCGCTGATCAGATCGATATCGACGCCGGCGGAAAATGCCAGCAACGCCGCCTCCTTTTCATCCCCCGCCACACCGTGGTTCATCAGTTCCATGATGGCGGTGTAGTCCGAGACGATGAGCCCATCGAACCCCCACAGGCCGCGCAGCACATCGACCAGCAATTCGCGGTGGGCCGTGCAGGGGATCCCCGACAGGTCATGAAAGCCAACCATCACGGCGCCGGCGCCGGCATCGACAGCGGCCTTGAACGGCGGCAGCACGACGTTGTGCATCCGGTAGGGGCTGGCATCGACACAGTTGTAGTCGCGCCCGCTCTCGGCAAGGCCGTAGCCGGCGAAATGCTTGGCCGTCGCCATCATCGTGTCCGCGCGGGCGAGGTCGTCCTGCTGGAACCCTTCGACCATGGCTGTAGCATAGGCGGCAGCCAGGAACGGATCCTCGCCAGGACTTTCAGCCGAACGCCCCCAGCGGGCATCGCGTGCGATGTCGAGCATCGGTGCCCAGGCGAGCGCCACGCCGCTTGCCGCAGCTTCGCTCGCGGCGACACGGGCAGTGCGGCGCACCAGATCGGCATCCCATGCGCAGGCGAGGCCAAGTGGCAACGGGAATATCGTCCGGTGGCCATGGATCACGTCCAGCGTGAAGAGCAGAGGGATGCCGTTCGGCGACTGTTCGACGGCTATCGTCTGGAGCACTCGCAGGCGGGCTATGTCAAAGCCCGCCGCCAGGCTTCCAACCTCGCCCAGACGTAGGCGTGACTCGATGTTGCCGACCGCAGTGCCCGCGCCGGTGCTGGTCTCGGACGTGGCCTTTGGATGGTTGAGCTGCCCCACCTTTTCATCGAGGCTCATCCGTTGCATCAAGGTTTCAATGAAGTCAGGCATCGTCTTCCACCGCCTTGGGAAAGGGTGGCCTCACAGCCTTGCGGTCACGGGCAGGCGTTGAGGCGATTTCAAGCAGTCGCTCGCGCCACCTAAGTCTCTGCTTTCAGCTTTGGCAATGCCGCGACGACAGCCATCTGAAGCCCGGTGGCGACGTCGAGGCCGGCTTCTGGCGGCTGTCCGCGTTCGCCGGCCGGCTGCGGCGAAGGCCGCTTGTGATGCAGCATCGCTCCGTCCGGCGTGCGTATCAGGTGCAGGGTGCGGGTGTGAAATGCCTCAAGGCCCGGGCGGTGACCGATACTCAGGACAGCGGCACGCGACAACTCATGTTCGAAGATGGACATCACCCTGTGCTGACTGACCTCGTCGAGCGCAGAGGTCGCCTCATCGAGGAAAACCCAGCCGGGCTTGTGCAGCAGCAGGCGGGCAAACCCGATAAGCTGTTGCTCGCCGAGCGACAGGTGCTTGTCCAGCCGTTCTTCGACATCGAGCATCGGCAGGAAATCCTCGAGGCCGATCCGCTTTATGACGGCAATGATGTCGGCCGCCGCGAAGGCATCCGGCGGGTCCGGGTAGGTGATCGCCGCCCGCATGGTGCCGAGCGGCAGGTAAGGTCGCTGCGGCATGAACATCATCGCTTCGGTTTCGGGAAGACGGATCGTGCCATATCCCCACGGCCACAGGCCGGCAAGGGCGCGGAACAGCGTGCTCTTGCCGGCACCCGATTCACCGACGATGAGTACCCGTTCGCCACGATTGATCTCGACCGTCGCCTCGGCAACGACCACCCGGCCGTCGGACAAGAGCACGCTCACATTGTCGAAGGCGAGCTTGCCGTGGGGATGTTTCTCCAGCTTGATGCGTTCGACGGCTTCGTCGATCTCGTCCACTTTGTCGACCGCCGCCTTGAAGACGCTGACGCGATGCAGCGTGGCGCGCCAGTCGGCGATGGCCGGGAAATGGTCGACAAACCAGCGCAGTGAGCCCTGCACCTGGTTGAAGGCGCCGACCACCATCATCAACCCGCCGATGGTGAGACCGCCGTTGAAGTAGCCCGGCGAGGCCACGACGACCGGCACGACGATGGCGATCCAGCCATAGCCGGAGGTAATCCAGGTGAGGCGCGAACGCGAACCCGACAGTCTTCGCATGGTGAAGATGATGCGATCGAGGATGCCGGAGAGCTGGCGGCGCTCATCCTGCTCGCCCCCGAACAGCGCGATGCTTTCAGCACTTTCGCTCACCCGCACCAGCGCAAAGCGCAATTCGGCCTCGCGGGCATAGAGCTCGACGTTGAGGCCGATCAGGGGGTAACCCGCCCGCCATGTCAGCAACGATCCGATCACGGCATAGGCGAGAGCGCACCACACCATGTAGCCGGGGATGTTGAAGTGATGGCCGCCGAGCACGAACAGCAGCTTGCTCGACAGCGCCCACAAGATGCCGATGAAGCTGATCAGCAGCAGGCTCGCCTGCAACAGCCCGACAGCGAGGCTTGCCGACAGCTCGGTGAGCTTGCGCGTGTCCTCCTCGATGCGCTGATCGGGATTAACGCCAATCTGGCCGGCAAGGCCCAGGCGGTAGGCGCGGCCGGCGACGAGCCATTCGTCCAGCAGGTGGTGGGTCAGCCACTCTCTGAGGCGGACCTTCAGCATCTCCTGCATCCAGGTCTGCCCGACAACCAGCGCAAGCAGCACCGCGACAATGGCGAAAAAGATCACCAGCTGATGGCCAAGGCCGAAGAGATTGCGCTGCGCCAGTGCATCGAAGAATTGGCCATGCCAGATGTTGAGCCTGACCTGGCCGACCATATTGGCAATGAGAATGGAGAAGATCCCGCCGGCCAGAAGCCCGACCTTGAGGCAATAGCGCGAACTCCACAGACAACGCAGGAGATCGAGGCTTTCGGAAGTGAAGCTATGGCCTTGGCGGGCGGGCGGGCCGGCATCTGCGCCACCGTCGGCGCCCTGCCCCATCTGTTGTTGTCCGGAAATGTCGTCGCCTGGCAGGCCTTCAGGTTGAAGGCGCAGTTTAGCGGTCGCGCCCGGGTTCAAGTCAGACCACTGCGTGTCGACCGTTGGCATCAACCACTTGTCTTGTCTGGCATGATAACCTCGCCCCCCGAATCAAATGCAGTGTATGAGGGCAATTGTCACGCTGCAATCGAGGTAATGGATTACGATGTGTTACCTAGCGGCATGAACACGCCGCGACATCCGCGGCTCGCCGGGATTGGCCCGCATTTCTCACACGCGCAAGCTCAGCCTGCCAAACGCCATGACGGCGCCGCCTGGCGTCGCGGTCGGGACATGAAACGGCCACAAACGTGGCTGAGATTTTTCCTGGTTCTTCGCAGCCACTCGCCCCGAGACACGCTCTTCGGCCGCAAGCCGGCTACGACCGGCGTTCCAGGACTTGACGACATGGCCGTAGCCGAAACCGATATTGCAGCAATTCGATTTGGCTTCGGGCGCCTTCCCGGCAGCCCGCCCAGCGCCAGGCTTGTCGACCTGCTCGACCAGGTCAGGCAGGCGCCCGCCCGCCCGCCCGGCGCTGCTGGCCGATATCACCTCGCCGCCGCGCATCAAGAGCTATTCCGCCATCGCTCGCGCCCGTGACAAGAACAGCATGGAAAGCGTGTCGGTCTTCAAAAAGCTGCGACACCAACTCTTTGTCGGCAATCTCCTGGCCGACAGCCACGCCAAGATCGCCCAGGCGGTTGCCTCGCCCTTCGGGTTCGTCGAACGGCTGGTACAGTTCTGGGGTAATCATTTCACCGTGTCGGTTACGACCGTGGGCCTTGTCAGGATGCTCGCCGGGCCCTTCGAGATGGAAGTCATCAGGCCCCACCTGGGCGGCCGCTTCGCCGACCTGTTGATCGCCTCGACCATGCATCCCGCCATGCTCGATTATCTCAACCAGCGCGCTTCGGTGGGCCCCGACTCCCGTATCGGCAAGCGCAAGAACGAGGGGCTGAACGGGAACCTGGCGCGCGAGGTTCTCGAACTGCATACCCTCGGCGCCGAAGGCGGCTATACGCAGCGCGACGTGGTCGAATTCGCCCGCCTGCTGACCGGATTGAACTACGACAACAACACCGGCCGCTTCCGGTTCCGTCGAAACGCCGCCGAGCCCGGGATCAAGACCATCCTGGGCCGGACCTATGGCCGCGGCAGGCCCGGCAGGCAAGATATCGTCGCAGCGCTGCAGGACCTTGCCCGCCACCCCGCCACCGCCCGTCATATCGCCCGGCAATTGTGCGTTCACTTCATCGCCGACGATCCCGCACCCGAAACCGTCGCACGGCTGGCGACGCGTTTCACCGAAACTGATGGCAACCTGCCGGACGTCTACGAGGCCCTTTTGACGGCGCCCGAGGCGGTCAGTCGTTTCGGCGATAAGCGCAAGACGCCCTACGATTTTCTCATCTCCGCCCTGCGCACCATGAAGGTGCCGCCCCATTGGTTGCAGCCGGTCGACAGGAATGGCCGGCAGCGCGCCAACCCGATGACGGCGGGTCTGCTGGCGAAACTCGACCAAGGCTTGTGGCAGGCGCCTTCTCCGGCGGGATGGCCGGACCTCAACGAGCGATGGATCACCCCTGCAGGCCTTGCAGACCGCCTCGACTGGATCGGCAAGGCGGCAGATCACGCCGCGATCGACGACCCGATCGCCTTTGTCGATGCGGTGCTGGGTTCAACCGCCAACCCGCACGTCCGCGGTATCATTGCCAATGCCGCCTCGCGCCGCAGCGGACTGGCGCTGGTGCTGGCGAGCGCCGAATTCAACAGCCGGTAACCCCATGATCTCGCGACGCGCTTTGCTACAGACTGCACTGGCATCCGGCCTCATCTCGGTGGCCCCGCGCCTTGCCGTGGCGGCCGCCCCCGGCGATCAGCGTTTCGTGTTCATCATCCTGCGCGGCGGCATGGACGGGCTGGATATCGTGCAACCCTACGGCGACCCCAACCTGGCGCGCCTGCGCCCCGGCCTGGCCAAGACACCGGACACCGGACTGCTCGACCTCGACGGCTTCTTCGGCCTCACGCCTGACCTGAAGGGGCTGGGTGAGCTGTGGTCGTCGAAGCAACTGGCCTTCGTCCATGCGGTCTCACCGCCTTACCGCGCCCGCAGTCACTTCGAGGCCCAGGATTCCCTGGAAAACGGCACCGCCTCGCCAACCGGCGCCCATGACGGCTGGCTCAACCGCTTCTTGTCGCTGATGCCCGCGCCGAGTCCCGAACTCGCCGCCGACCTCATGCCCACCAGTTCGATCGTCCTGTCGGGCACCAACAAGGTCGACCGCTGGCAGCCCAACACCGATTTGCGGCTTGATGCCGACATCGAATTCTTCCTGCACAAGCTCTACGAGGGTCACGACGACTTCGCCACCGCCCTCAATCGGGCCATTATCTCCGAGAGCGAGGACCTCGACGGCCCCGCCGGCCGGGGCAACACCGTGACCGGCAGCTATGCCAGGCTGGCCGCCGCGATGCTGTCGCGCCATGCCCGCATCGCGGCCATCTCCGTGAACGGCTGGGACAGTCACCAGAACCAGGCTGGAATCCTGCGCCGGCCGACCCGCGAGCTGGCCGACGGCATCCTCGAATTGAGAAAGTCGCTTGGCCCCTTGTGGAAGAAAACCACCTTCGTTGCGGTCAGCGAATTCGGCCGCACGGTGCGCTCCAACGGCACTGCTGGCACCGACCACGGTACCGGCGGGCTCATGCTGATCGGCGGCGGCGCCGTCAACGGCGGGCGCATGACCGGGCCCGCCTGGCCGGGCCTTGGCGATGGACGCCTCTATGAGGATCGCGACCTGATGCCGGCCGACGATGTCCGCCGCTACATCGCCTGGCTGCTGATGGGCCTTTATGGCGCCGGGCGCCAGCAGCTTGCATCGGCGGTTTTCCCTGGCCTCGAACTGGGCAACGATCCCGGCTTGCTGTAAGGACGCCGTCGGCTTGCGCATGACGGGTGAAAAGTGGATGCCATCTTTCCGATGACATCGCACTCTGCCTCTTGAGACCGATCAGCTCATTTGCAATCGGGTATCACCAGCCTGTTACGCGCTGACCTGCCCTGCAGCTGCGTAGATCAAATCCACATTCCGACTGTCCAATACCCGCATCTTGTGGTTTTATGCCGCGCCGTGCCGCATCGGGTTTACCGGTGCGGAGATTGGGGGCTGGACCATCGGCCGTGCCGGTTGATTTGACGCCTGAGAATGTGTCGTGGTGGAGGCTGTGTAACCGTCGTGAAAAGAACAATAAAGGCGAACGCGGCGACAGGTCGGCGCGACAAGGACACTGCAATGACGCCCCGGTCTGCAAAGCTGGCCGTCATCATCGGCCTGCGGCCAGAACCGATCAGGCTTGCGCCGGTGATCCGTGCCCTGGAATCCGCCAGCGATTGGGTCAGGAACCTTGTGGCCAGCGACCGCATCCTGGCGACGCAAGCCGGCAACACGATTATCGGAGGCCGGGCGTAGACGATGTTTGAGCCCCTGTCTTTCCTGGTGCCCTACCTGACCGTGATGATCGCGGTCATCGCCACGATTTTTCTCGTCACCGGCATCGACGATCTCATCCTCGACGTCTTCTCGCTGATCTATTGGAACTCGCGCCGCTCCAGGCGCCATGACGAGTTGCCGCCGTTCACCCTCAAGATGCTGCTGGAAATGCCGCAAAAGCCCATCGCCATGATGGTGCCGACCTGGCAGGAATCCGATGTCGTCGACAAGATGCTGTTGCGGGCGGTCGAGGTTCTGCAATACGCGGACTATCATGTCTATGTCGGCGTCTACCCCAACGACCTGCCGACCATGGTCACCGTCAAATCGGTTGCCGACCTCCACCCCGACCGCATCACCATGGTCATCCTCGACCATGACGGGCCCACCACCAAGTCCGACAATATCAACTCGATCGTTTCCTACATCTTCGCCGATGAGGCGCGGCGCGGCCGGCACTACGAGATTTTCGTCATTGACGACGCCGAGGACTACCTGCCGCCGCACGAATTGAACGTCTTCAACTACTTCATTCCGTTCCGCGACGTGGTGCAGTTGCCGGTGTTTCCCATGGATGCCGGATGGGGCGAGTTCACGTCCGGCCATTACATGGATGAATTCGCCCAGATGCATCTGAAAGAGATGCCGGTACGCGAATGGCTCACCGGCGTCATTCCCAGCGCCGGCGTCGGCACCGGCTTCAGCCGCCGTGCCATATTCACCGCCATGCGGCTGAATGACGGCAAGGTATTCAGCGAGGCGACCCTGACCGAGGACTACGAACTGCCCATGCTGATGGCCGACGCCGAGGAACGCACCATGTTCGCCGGCCTGTCCATTGAGCCGGACGAACTGGGGCCGGTTCTGTCGTCTGGCACCTGGTCGGGCTCGCGGGTTGCGGTGCGCAGTTTCTTTCCGCGGCACTTCTGGACCGCGGTGCGCCAGAAGACCCGCTGGGTCATCGGCATCACTCTGCAGGGCTGGGCGCACCTGGGGTGGCGGGGAACACCCTACCAGCGCTACATGCTGGCGCGCGACCGCAAGGCGCTGGTCAGCAACATCGTCGCCTTCCTGGGCTATACCCTTGTCTTGGTTACCCTGGTGGTCTGGTATAGCCAGTGGTTGGTGACCGGCGACCAGTCGTTCCCCGACCTGGTGCGCCAGGGCTCATGGGTGTGGTATGTGCTGATCGCCAACTTCTATGTGGTGCTCTACCGCCTGCTGGTGCGCGGCATATGCACCTACAAGATCTATGGGCTGGTGCACGCCATCCTGTCGGCGCCGCGCGCAGTGTGGGGAAATCTCATCAATTTCTGCGCCACGGTCAGGGCGATCTGGATCTATCTCACGCGCTCGAAAGGGGACGGTGCCCGCATCCCGTGGGACAAGACCGATCACGAATTCCTTGAATGACAGGCCAGGCGGGCAGGCAATTTCAGCGCGCCAGGTCCAGCATCGAAGGGTGGATCGGACGGGGCCTGGATTCTGCCATCGCCGGAACGGTTTGAGCGGACCGGCCACGACTCCACAACACCTCGGCGATAAGCGTGACGTTGGCCAGCAGGCCGCATCTGAGGACCAGCCCGACAACCACAGCCGCGGAGACGATGGCAGACACCAGATCGATCGTTTGCATGGACGAAAACCTCCCGGCTGATATGTTCTCAACTGGGGCCGAGCTTACTGATCGGGTTCGAAGATCCGGTTATGAAAGCCGTGAAAATTGTATGAAAACCTTAATCAAATCAGGTGCTTGATCAGCATGGAGGTGGATGGGCAAGGCCACTGCGGCCACCTGCCTTTTGTCGCGCCAGGACCCAATACGATGGTGGTTCAATCCGCCGGGTATATACTCTAGACTGAACGACGTGGAACTGGGCACAACAGGGATGGATTGTTGATGGTGGCGAAGGCGGATGCGATTACTGACTCGAAATTTGGGTCGTTGACGATCATCGTGCTGGCCGCGCGGGTCTTCCGTTGGGCAGTTCTTTTCATTGTTGTCGTGTTGTTGCTGGCCCAGCTACTCAGCCGCTTCGAGGGCGCCTACAAGTATCCGCTGATCAAGACGATCTATGCCACCCGCGCCGTCATCATGGACACCGTCGGCGCCGGCGTCCGGGCCAGCATCCCGACGCGCTTTGGCGGGCGTGACCGCACCGACTGGATCATCATCGTCCTGGCGCTCATGGCCAGCATCGCTGCGAGCCGCGTGAGCGATGGCGCCAAACGCAAGATTTTCCAGCAACAAATGGATTCCAAGGTCGCCGCCTTGCGCGCCGACATGGGCGTCGAGGCCGGATCGACCCTCACCAAGGAGCTTGAGGAAAAGGTCAGGGCCATGAAGTCCGGCGGCAAGACCGACCGCGAGGAACTGCTCAAGATCTTCGCCGAGACCAAGCGCAAGCTGGATGGCATGGGCCGCGAACTGGCGTTTCTGTCCATCGACGTGGTTGGGTCCACCGCCATGAAGGAAGAAGAAGACGCCGCCTCTGCCCAGATCGATTTCGCCGAGTACCGCAAACTGGTCGAGAACGTGTTCAGGGCCAATGGCGTAATCAAGGCCGCCTGGACGCCCGATGGCGTCATGGCCTGCTTTTCCCAGATCGACACCGCCGTCAAGGCCGGTCAAGGCGTGATCAACGCCCTCGATCATTTCAACCGCGAGGTCAAGCTGATGAAATCCAACTTCGCGGTGCGCTGCGGGGTGAACTCGGGCTTCCTCTACCTTGACGACAACATGCCGCTGGAACAGGTTTCCGACCGCGTCATCGACATTGCCGGCCACATGCAGAAATATGCCGAGCCCAACACCGTCGCGGTGCCCAAGACGGCCATCAAGCCGCTGGCCGACGCAGGCGGCTTTGCCCCCACCGACAAGGTGGTCGACGGCCTCGAGGTGTATCACTGGCAGCAGCGTGGCGCGTCCACCTCGACGGCCTGATTTCGCGCTGCCCCCTTGACGTACTGTCGCCGACCCGGCCCATTGCCGGGCATGCGGCGTTCAAGGTTTGAGGACGGCTGGAAGCGTCACCGGCGTTCCGACCTGCACCCCCAGCTTGCGGGCGCTCATCGCCTTCAGTTCAAGCACGTAGCGGGCCGGCTGCGACGGTCGGAAGACCTTGGGATAGGTCTCCGGCGCCACATCTTCGGCAATGTGGATCACCTTGAGGTCGGCACTGATCCACAAGATGTCGATGGCAAAGTTCATCTCCTTCATCCAGAAGCCGTAGGTCGCCTCGTTTGGAAACACGAACAGCAGCCCGCTGCCGGCGGCCAGGTCGCGGCGTCCGGAAAGACCACGTATCCGCTCTTCATCGGTATTGGCGATCTCGACCGATATGCCGCGATCACCCAGCCGCATGGTGTAGGTGCCCGGCCAGGAGCGCTCGCTCGCAGCGCTGCTGCTTCCCGGGGCAATGGCTGCGGCAAGCAGAACGATGAAGCCCAGCGCAAGTGATATGAGCGTGCGTGACATCAACCTGTCGTCCTCGAATTGGCAAGAGCCGGTCCCCTCAACGATCCTGCCGCCGGCTGCGGCGTGACGCAATGGGGCGCTATTTCGCCCGCGCCCGTCGTTTGGCAGTGGCTTCGCGGTGGGCGATATAGGTGACCGAGGCGACGATCACCCCACCGCCGGCGATCACCCAGGGGTCGAGCGGCTCGCCGAACATCGCCATGCCGAGTAGCGCGGCCCACACCAGCTGCAGGAAGGCGAAAGGCTGCGTCACGGTGAGCGGCGCGGCCTTGAAGGCCCTGGTCAGCGCATAGTGCCCGCTGGTCGCAAAGAACGCCGTGAGTGATAAAAACAGCGTCTCGTGCAGCGACGGCGTCTGCCAGTTGGCGATGGCGAACGGCGTGAGCGCCAGCGTCGAGGTGATGGTCAGGACGCCGACGATCACCGCCGAATTTTCGGTGCGGGTCAGCGACTTGGCAATGAGGTAGGAGGTGGCGAACAGGGGCGCCGCGGCAAGCTGGGCAAGCTCGCCGATCGACACCTCGGCAAAGCCCGGCCGGATGACCAGCATGGCGCCGGCGAACCCCGCCAATACCGCCAGCATGCGCCGTGCCCGCATCGTCTCGCCCAGGAACAGCGCCGCCCCGATGGTGATGAAGATCGGCGCCAGGTAGCCGATGGCGGTGACTTCGGCGATCGGGATGCGCGCCATGGCGAAGAACCACAAGATGACGCCGAGCCCGTGCACCAGGCCGCGGATGCCGTAGAGCATGAACGCGCGCGGGCCAGGTCGATAATTGATCATCCGGATCAGCACCGGCGACAAGATGACCAGCCCCATGAAATAGCGCATGAAAGCGGCAACCGGCGCCGGCAGGTTGGTGCCGATATAGCGCACCGTGACGGTGACCATCACGAACAGCACCCCGGCCAGGATCATCCAGGCGATGCCGACAAACGTCGACCGCCGCTCGATCTCGGCGGCCAGTGCGGCCTCGGCGGCAACGACTTCGCTCATTTGGGGGGTTCCGTCGGTGATAGCGAACAAGCGCTTGGTCTCTTAGCGGATCGACCCCACGATGGAAACGTCCGAAGCCGAAGCTGAGCCCTGCACCATTTGCATGGCTTGGAAATGACCAGGGGCTCTACCCGGCTGGCCAGTCCCGGCAGGCCTGCTAGGATTGTCGCCAACCAGGGTCAGGGCCCTGATCGCTCACCAACGAGGAGCCATAACCATGGCTGAGATCATCGGCGCCATCGATCGCGCTTTTCTGCACGCCGCCTATGAAGAAGCGCTGGCCGGCTACAACGAAGGCGGTTGTCCCATCGGCTCGGTGCTGGCCGAGGGCGAACGGCTGATCTCTCGCGGCCGCAACCAGCGGGTCCAGAAGGGCGATCCCATCGCCCATGGCGAGATGGACGCCCTGCGCAACGCCGGCCGCCAGAAGACCTACCGCGGCATGACCCTCTACACTTCCTTGAGCCCGTGCATGATGTGCGCCGGCACCATCGTCCAGTTCGGCATTCCCCGGGTGGTCATCGGCGAAAACACCACCTTCGGCGGCAACGAGGATTTCCTGCGCGAACGCGGCATCGAGGTCATCGTTGCAAATGATCCTGGATGCATCGCCCTGATGCAGCGCTTCATCGCCGAAAAGCCCGAACTGTGGGCCGAAGACATTGCCGAGGACTAGGCTCAGGCCCCGTCTCGGGCCAGATCATCCTTGAAGGATTCCTTGTCGCGCTTGGCGATCATGCCCGGCAGCCGCCCTTGCGGGTTGGCAAAGACATGGTGCGCCGGCAACGCTCGAACGGTCGGAAAGATCTGGCTGGAAAAGCGCTGCAACAAGCGCTGCAGCAACGGCCCCGAGGCCTTCACCATGAAGCACAAGGGATCGGGCTCGGCACCCAGCTTCGCCTTGGTCTCATCGCCCGACTGGCCCAGCACCAGTTCCTTCGCGCCATTGCGGAAAGCCCAGTTCATGGAGCGGTAGATGACGTTGAAATAGAGGCTGCCCGCCTTGTTGAGCTGTTCTTCATAGCCCAGGTAGAGCGCGTGGTAGCGCCCGGCCTGCAGCACCGCAAAGCCGAACGCCACCGGTTCGCCGGCGTGCTCGATGATACTCAGCACCACCTGGCCCGGCAGCGCCGCCGGCAAGCGTTGGAAGAACGACTTGGGAAAGCACTCCATACGTTGCGCGCTGTGCTCCCACACCTGCAGATAGAGCCTGTGCAGCCGGTCGTCGAAACGCCGGGCGATCTCATGCGGGTCGGTAATGTGGGAAATGCTGAGGCCGAGGGCATCGAAGTTCTTCCAGGCAGCGTCAAGCGCCCGGCGGTAGTCGGTGCGTATCGCAATCCGATAAGCTTCGATATCGTCGAAAGTCCTCTTCAGGTGATAGTTGGGCGGCACGGCGCCGCGCAGATAGCCGCGACACTGCAGCGCCCGGGCTATGGGTTCATCGGCCGCGCTCAGTTCCTTGACCACCACCAGGCGGGCGCCCTCGCGCTGGGCCAGTTCGCGCAGGTGCCGGTCGATGAGGTGAAGCACGGCATCCGCATCGGCGCCGCGCGCCAGCCGCAGGTGACTGCCGCCACACGGCACCGGCAGCCCGCAGAACAGCACCCTCGTCTTGAGAAAGCCGGGGTAGACCCGGCGCACCATGTCCGCCAGTCGAGCCAGCCTGCCGCCGCCGCGGACGATATCGGCATGAAACAGCGCCAGCGCCGCGGCGGCCACCGGTGCGCCGTCGCCATCGCGGATCACCGCGAACCGGCAGCGGGCCTGACCGGCCAGCGCCGCCTGCTGCACGGCGAGCGCATCGAGCCGCATGCCCCAGTCGTCCAGCCCGCACACCCGCGTCCACGCCGCCCGGTCAACATCGGCGACGTGCTCAGCGATTTCCCACGACAGACCGGGGGGCGAATCGGCTACAAAGGAAAGCGGCAAAGCAACTTGCAACATGGCTGACGGGTATCCGAACGCTTACGCAAACAACAATAGATACTGCGGCGATTACGGCCCTCCTGTGGCAATCGGCAGGCCACAGTGTCGCAGCGTCAACAAGATATTTCAGCGATTTTGAGTGCACCTCGGAAAAGGTAGGACCCTCATGTCCAGCAATATCACCCGCATCGACCATCCCCTCATCGCCCACAAGCTCTCCCTCATGCGCGACAAGTCCACGCCATCCGCGGTCTTTCGCCAGCTCCTGAGGGAAACCAGCCTTTTGATGGCCTATGAGGTCCTGCGCGACCTGCCGCTCACCGCGCGCCGCATCGAAACCCCGCTGGAAGCCATGGACGCCCCGTTCCTTGCCGGCAGGAAGCTGGTCCTGGTCTCCATTCTGCGGGCCGGCAACGGGCTGCTCGACGGCATGCTCGACCTGGTTCCGTCGGCCCGCGTCGGCCATATCGGCCTTTACCGCGACCACGAGACCCTGGCCGCTGTCGAGTATTATCTGAAACTGCCCGCCGATGTGGGCGAACGCCCGGTAATCCTGGTCGATCCCATGCTGGCTACCGGCAATTCGGTGTCGGCCGCCGTCGCGCGGCTCAAGCAGCATGGCTGTCGCGACATCCGTTTCGTCTGCCTCCTGGCGGCCCCGCAAGGCATTGCCGCCCTCGCCGAGGCCCATCCCGATGTCCGCGTCTTCACCGCCGCCATCGACAGCCATCTCGACGACCACGGCTATATCGTACCCGGCCTCGGCGATGCCGGCGACCGCATGTACGGCACCAAATAGAAACTACCCCGCCTGCGCGCCGTTGCCGTTGGCATCGTAGCGTTGCCTCGACTGATCGATCAGCCGGCGGTTGTCGCGGGCCCAGCCGACCAACGTATCAACCGGCGCGATCAGCGAGCGCCCGAGCGCCGTCAGTTCGTAATCGACCCGCGGCGGTATCGTCGCATGCACGGTGCGCGTCACCAGCCCATCGCGCTCCAGCCCGCGCAGGGTCAGCGTCAGCATGCGCTGCGAGATCGACCCCAGAGCCCGGCGGATTTCGCTGAAGCGTTTCGATCCGGGCGCCAGCACCGTAACCACCAGCACCGTCCACTTGTCGCCAATGCGCGACAAGACCTCGCTGACCGCCCGGCATTCTCCGGGCACTTCGAGGTTACTGAGTATATTCGATGTGCCTTCTTGCAGCTTCACCATGGTCTTCTATATAGCCTCGGTATCAATTCGTAACCAGGGTAGAGAATCCATGGCAAACGTCAAGATCGCCGTTGTCGTCGGCAGCAACCGGCGCGAATCCATCAACCGCAAGTTCGCCAATGCCCTCATTCATCTGGGCAAGGACAAGGCCGACTTCCATATGGCCGAGATCGCCGACCTGCCAATGTTCAACCAGGACAATGAAGGCACCCCACCGCCGGCCGTTACCCGCTTCAAGGCAGACATTGAGGCCGCAGACGGTGTGCTGATCGTCACCCCGGAGCACAACCGCTCCATGCCGGCCGTTCTCAAGAACGCCATCGACTGGGGCACCCGCCCCTACGGCCACAACAACTGGACGGGCAAGACGGTCGCCATCACCGGCACCTCGCAGGGCGCCATCAGCACCGCCATCGCCCAGCAGCACCTGCGCCAGGTGATCGGCAACCTCGGCGCCGTCGTCCTGGGCGGCGAGGCCTATATCAACTTCAAGCCGGACTTCCTCGACGCCGCCGGCCATGTCGCCAATGAAGACAGCGCGAAGTTTCTGCAGACCTTCATCGACCGCTTTCTGGCGCTGGTAAGCCGCCTGAAGGACTGAGCCACAATCGCCGCACCGGTTTTTTGTCCTCCTGAGCGGAAATCAGGCTAGGTTACCAGGCTGAAACCAATTGCGTGCGATGATTGCCGGGCGGAGAGGCCGGGCAACGACAGCCATTCAGTTGGCGGCGCGGCGGTGGGGGACCTTACAATGGCAAACGAGACGAGCGGTCTGATCACGCCGGTCATTCTGGCGGGCGGCTCGGGAACACGGCTGTGGCCGCTCTCCAGCGACCAGCGGCCCAAGCAGTTCCAGACCGTGTCGGGGCGCCGGTCGATGTTCCAGCAGACCCTGATGCGCATTGCCGATCCCGGCCGCTTCACCGCCCCGATCATCATCGCCAACCACCACCACGCCGACCTGCTTGACGCCGAGATCGCCGCCAGTGGCATCAAGCCCGCCGCCATCGTCTTCGAGCCCGAAGGGCGCAACACCGCGCCGGCCATCACGCTGGCGGCCATGATGGTGCTGGCGCTACGGCTCGGCGACAATATCCTGGTGATGCCGTCCGACCACGCCATCGGCAATCCCGGCAAGTTGATCAGCGCCATCGACAAGGCCCGCGCCGCCGTCCGCCGTGGCTTTTTCGTCACCTTCGGCATCACCCCCAGCGGACCTGAAACCTGCTACGGCTACATCCGCCAGGGTGCCCAACTGACCGATGGAGCCGATATGGCGGACCATATCGCCGGCATTTTCCACGTCGAGCGGTTTGTCGAAAAGCCGCCGCGCGACAAGGCTGAGGCCATGCTGGCCGAAGGCGGCTACCTGTGGAATTCCGGCATGTTCCTGTTCCCGGTCACGGCGCTGTTGAGCGAATTGAGCCGCCTGCAGCCGGCCACCGTGAAGGCTTGTCAGCAATCGCTCACCGCCGCCCGCATCGAAGGCCGGGCGGTGCACCCCGATGGGCTCGCCTTTTCTGATGCCGAGGCCATCAGCATCGACTACGCGTTGATGGAAAAGACCGAACACGCCGCCGTGGTGCCCACCGATCCGTTATGGAACGACGTCGGCTCGTGGACCTCGGTGTGGCAGATGTCCGACCGCGACCAGTTGCAGAACGTCACCATCGGCGATGTCATCCTGCATGATGTCTCCGGTGCCTATGTACGTTCGGAAGGTCCATTGACCGCCGTCGTCGGCCTCTCCGATGTCATCGTCGTCAATACCGGCGATGCGGTCATCGTCGCTGCCAAGAGCCACGCCCAGGACATCCGCCGCATCGCCGAGGCCGTCAAGAGCCGCAGCGCCGCAGCCGTCGGCACACCGCCCACCGGCAAGGTCGACACCATACTTGATCCGGCGATGGAGGAGAGCCTCGCCGAGATCATGCCCCTGCCACGCCGCGCCTGAGCCGGGCTCGGAGGCTGTGCCGTCAAGCGGCCCGGGTTCGCATCGGGCGCTGGCGGTCATGTCATAAACACCATCTTTACCGATGCCACCTATGCTCACCGCTGTCCGGTGGGCGAATACGCCGCGCTTTTGGCGGGACGTTGGTGGGTGAGTAGCATGTGTTCTGTCGCCGATAATCGGCTGAAAAATCCCCGCGCGGCCATGTCGTACGGCAAGCTGACGCGGGCCGACGGTGGGCGCCCGCGGTTGCTGCTTGCCGACGATTCCGCCACCGCCCGCGAGCTGATGAAGGCCCTTTTGGAGCAGATGGGGTGCAGCGTCGATACCGTCGATGACGGCCACGAGGCGGTCGCCCATGCCCGCGGGGGCAACTATGACGCCATCCTCATGGATATCGAGATGCCGTTCCTCGACGGCCTGTCGGCCGCCCTTGAAATCCGCCGCCTGGAGGGTAGCGCCGCCCGCACCCCCATCATTGCCCTGTCGGCCCTGATCGCCGATATTTCCAGCCGGCCGGTCCTCGCCGCCGCCTTCGATGCAACCATCGTCAAGCCGGCCCGACGTGCCGACCTGCATGGCGTGCTCGCCCCCATCGTCGAAATCGGCCGCCATGCTGCCGACGCCGGTTCGCCGGACGCCACGGACCGCGGCGACGTGCCGCCGGAGCCCCTCGACCGCACCAAGCTGGGGGAGATCCTGCATGGACTGAAGCCATCGCATCAGCGCGCCCTGCAGGACATGGCCGCCGACGAACTTGCCCGTCTGACGGATGAGCTCAGCGCCGCCGTTTCGGCCGGCGCGGCCGGCGACATCAACCGCCTCGCCCACAAGATCCGGGGCACCGCCGCGAATTTCGCTGCCGCGCAACTGGCCGGCGCGGCCGCCGGCCTGGAGGCCGATTGTGCCGCCGGCCTGCCCGTCGACATCGCCGTCCGCAGCGCCGCCCTCGAGCGTACCGCCGCCGCCACCATTGCCGCCCTGAGGTCGCTGCGCCGCTCGGCCCAGCCACAGAAAGCGAGGCAAATTGGCTAAGGAGCGCATACTGCTGGTCGAGGACAGCCAGTCGCTGGCCGCCATCTATCGCGCCCAGCTCGAGACGCGCGGCTTCGAGGTCGATCATGCCGATACCGGACGCGCCGGTCTCGGCCTCGCCGATCGCAGCGACTATCCGCTCATCCTGCTCGATCTCGGGCTGCCCGACCTTGACGGCCTGGAACTGCTGCGCGCCTGGCGCGCCGCCGCCAAGCCCGCCGAGATCATCGTCATCACCGCCAATGCCTCCATCGCCAAGGCCGTCCAGGCGGTGCGCGAAGGGGCCTACGACTACCTGGTCAAGCCGATCACCCGCGACCGGCTATTGACCACCATCGACAATGCGCTCGACCGCAATCGCCTGCGCCAGAGCGTTGCGATCTCAAAGGAACGGCCCCAGGCCGGGTCGTTCTGCGGTTTCATCGGCGACAGCGAGGCTATGCAGGCGGTGTATCGCAAGATCCGCTCGGTCGCCCAGTCCAGAGCCTCCATCTTCATCACCGGCGACAGCGGCACCGGAAAGGAGCTGTGCGCCGAGGCGATCCACCGCTCCAGCCCGCGCGCCGCCGGGCCGTTCGTTGCCATCAACTGCGGCGCGATCCCCAAGGATCTGATGGAATCGGAGATCTTCGGCCATCTGAAAGGGTCCTTCACCGGCGCCATTTCCGACCGCGAGGGGGCTGCCCGCCTGGCCCACGGCGGGACCCTCTTCCTCGACGAGATCTGCGAGCTCGACCTCGGCTTGCAGACCAAGCTCTTGCGCTTCCTGCAGACCGGTCTCATCCAGCGCGTCGGCTCGACAGCAACCGAAAAGGTCGACATCCGCGTCCTGTGCGCCACCAACCGCTCGCCCGTCGAAGAGGTGCGTCAGGGCCGGTTTCGCGAGGACCTGTTCTATCGCCTGCACGTGGTGCCGATCCACCTGCCGACGCTCAGCGAACGCGGCGATGACGTCCTCAGGCTGTCGCGGCACTTCCTCACCCAGTTCGCGCGTGAGGAGGCGAAGTCCTTCCGCCGCTATTCCCCCGTCGCCGAGCGCACCCTCCTCGCCCATGACTGGCCGGGAAATGTACGCGAGCTGCAAAATGCCATCCGCGAGGCCGTGGTACTCAACGAGGGCGAGGTGATAGAGGCGCACATGCTGCGCATAGCCGGCACCCTGGCGCCTGTTCTTGCAAGCGGCGATGCCGGCGAGCCGGCTCTCGATGTGGCGGATCTGCGCACCCGCGCTGCCAGCGCCGGGACCAGCCTCATCGGCCGCGAACTGCGCGACATCGAGCGCCAGGCCATCGAAACCACCATTGCGGCCTGCGACGGCTCGGTTCCGCGCGCCGCCAAGCTTTTGGGCGTCAGCCCCTCGACCATCTACAGAAAGCGTGAAAGCTGGTAGCGTTTAGGCGCTCGACGGTTCAGGCGCGGCCGAAATCGTCCTCGATGCGCACGATGTCGTCCTCGCCGAGATAATCGCCGCACTGCACCTCGATGAGCACCACATCGCCGTCGCTGCGGTTGTCGAGGCGATGCACGCTGCCCAACGGCACATAGATGCTCTCATCGCACTGCAGCACCATGACATCATCGCCGATGGTCACGTGGACTTCGCCCTCGACCACCGTCCAGTGTTCGGAACGATGCTGGTGGTATTGCAGCGACAGCTTCTTGCCGGCCGCCACCACGAGACGCTTGACCTGGTAGCCTTCACCGCACATCACCGCTTCATAGCTCCCCCAGGGCCGGTGCACGACATTGCTGGAACGGGCCTTGCGATGGTCCGGCACCAGGGCGTTGATCTGGTAGCGGGGAGCCGATTGCGGAATCGGCGGTACGGCGCTTGTCATCTTCTTCGTCTCCCGGTTTTCCCTAGCCACGACACTCCCGCGCCGCCTTGCATGGCGGCCGCAGGGCCGTGGTGGACACACGATGTGATCCCCGAGCAATACCTGTGCCATTCACCGCCCGCAGTCGCCGGCCGGCAAATAGCCAAAACCTTTCATGCACTTAGAGTGACAAGCCGCGGCCAGCCCGCGACCCGGCCGGCGGGCGGTTTTTGCAAATTGCGAAGCGAAACGCGAATCCATCGCCCGGCGATATTGCCGTTTTGCGAATCTGCCAGCCCCCAAAGTCAAAAAAGCCTTGGAAAATCAATGCATACCCAACTGGCACGCCACTTGCCTGAGGCCTGCGTGGGGAGGTCCGCCAATAAAAGAAGCAGGCGGGCTAAAGAGGCAGATGACGGTTAAGGTACGACGCGAGCGTCCGGACCAGCGGCGGTATCATAGGGTTACCGCGCCGCTCTACTTGCGCATTGACGATGGTCCCGTTGTGCGGGCGCGCGACTGGAGCCTCGGGGGCCTGAGGGTCGATGGCTACCCCGAAGCGCTTCCCGGCGTCGGCAGTGATATCGAAATTTCCGTAGCGCTGCCCTTCCAGGGCTTCGACATCTCTTTCCGGGTGAAGGCAGAGGTCGTCCGCAACGTTCCCGAGATCGCCTCATTCGCGGTCCAGTTCACCGAGATCGGTGAGCGTGAACGCGCCTTGATGTCGCATTTCATCGAGGACCTGGTGCGCGGCGCCATGACCGAGGTGGCCGACCAGATCCAGCGCATCGACGTGCCGGTGACCCCGGTGTCGACCGATCCCACCCCCAGCGCCAAGGAACCCGCCAAGGTCCAGCGGTTGCCGGTCAAGCAGATGGCATGGGTCGGCATCTACGCGACCCTTGGCTTCATGGTCTTCGGCTACATGGCGCTGGTGCTGTATTCCAATATCTTCCGCATGGAGGTGCAGACGGCGGTGGTCACCGCGCCGCAGGTCCAGGTGCAGGCCCAGACCGACGGCGAGATATCCTTCGTGCGCGCGACCCCCGGCGACCACGTCTCCACGGGCGAGACCGTTCTCTATGTCGCCGACTACAACCTCGAACAGCAGATCGACCTCGCCAAGCTGAACATCGATCAGACGGAGGCCAATCTGACCAATGTCCTGCAGCGCCGCAACGCCGAGATGGAGCGCATGACCCAGTATGCCTCGCTCGATCTCAAGAACATCGAGCAGCTGCAGGTCGACCTCGCGTCGCTCGAGACCCAGCACCAGACCGCCCTTGCCCGCTACAACCGCACCCGCAAGCTCAAGAACGAGGGCTATGCCACCAAGGCCCAGCTCGAGGAGGCCGACGGCTGGCTGGCCGATGCCCGCGCCAAGCTCAAATCCAAGAAAATCGAGCTCGCCGAGCAGAAGCGCCTGGTCGACGAGGGCATGGGCCGCACCTTCTACAATGGCCGCGAACTGCTCGGCAACATGGGTGAGATGGACGCCGCCATCAAGCTGGCCCGCTATCAGGTTTCCCTTGCCAACGAGCGTCACGAGGCGCTGTTGAAGCATCGTGAGCGGCTGGCGGTGCATGCCCCCTTCGACGGGCTGCTCACCGACTTGCCGCGCCCCGAGCATGCCCCCATCAAGAAGGGCGATGTCATTGCCGTGTTCGAAAAGAACAAGGACCGCCGCGTCGTTGCATATCTTACCCAGGACGAAGTCATGAAGGTCGGTCTGGGTGACCGGGCATCGGTGTATTTTCCCGCTCTCGATACCTCCCTCAAGGTGCGGGTGATCAACGTCGACCGCACCGCTGGTTTCCGCCAGGAGGTCTCGCGGCGCTTCTCGTGGCGCGGTGCCGAGGACCGCTCGGCCGAGGTCACCCTGGCTTTCGAGGAGGGGGACAATCCCGCCGTCGAGGCCCAGGCCCGACCCGGCCTGCCGGCGGTCGTGCTGTTTGAATCTCATTCGACCAACCCGATCCTTGCCGCCATGTGGCGCAAGGTGGCATCCCTCCTCCTGTGACGCCGCCGCCATGTTCTTGAAGCGCGCCACCCCCAAGCTCGACGATCCGACCTACTGGCCGACCACCGCCGAGAAGTGGAACACCACCGTCATCCTGCAGATCGCGCTTTATTGCTCGGTGTGCTTCATTCTCATCTCGCTGGTGCCCAACAAGCTGTTCGACCCTTCGGTGCGCCAGGTGACCTACACCATCGGCATCATCGGCGTGTGGCGTTATTCCTGGTGGTTCACCCATGCCGTGCGGGCCGTCATCTACCGGCACTTCGTCTATCCGCGCATGCGCGAGGAAGGCGCTCGGGTGATGGCCGCGGGCTGGCGTCCGCGGCATCTGCATTTCATGATGACCACCTTCAAGGAGCACAAGGAGATCACCGAGGCGGTGATCCGCGGCATCGTCGCCCAGGTGCGCGAAGTGGGCTGCCCGGCCACCTTGTGGCTCGGCTCCGGCGATCGCTATGATGAAGACATCATCGAAAACCAGCTCAACCTGATCGCCAGCGATCTCGATTTCACCTTCCGCATCATCCGCCAGAACGTCTCGGGCAAGCGCATGGCCATCGGCCTGGTACTGCGCGCCATGTCGCGCGCCATGGTGCCCGACGATGACATCGTGGTGTTCCTCGACGGCGACTTCATCATGACCAGGAGTGCAGTGACGCGCTGCCTACCGCTGTTCAGGCTGTATCCCGACCTCGAGGCGGTCACCACCGATGAGGACGTGATCTGCAAGGGCCCCAAATGGATGCAGTCGATGCTGTCCATGCGCTTTGCCCAGCGCCGTCTGGCCATGCAGTCGCATTCGCTGTCGGGCCGCGTCCTCACCCTCACCGGACGCATGTCGGTGTTCCGCGTCCGCCACGTGAAGTCGCTGGAATTCATCCGCCTCCTGGAGGCCGATTACTTGAACCACTGGCTGTGGGGCGGCTTTCGCTTCCTGTCGGGCGACGACAAGTCGACGCTCTATTACATGCTCAAGCACGGCGCCCGCCTGCTCTATGTGCCGGACTCTCTCGGTTACACCGTCGAGGTGGTGGACGGTAACGGCATCAACCGCATGGTCCAGAACTATCGCCGCTGGTCGGGCAACATGCTCAGGAACGGCGCCCGTGTCATCGCGCTCGGTCCGCGCCGGGTGCCGTTCTTCATCTGGTGGTGCTTCGTCGACCAGCGCATCGCCATGTGGACCATGCTGATCAACCCGGCGGTCGCCCTCGCCACGGCCTTTTTGTATTCGGTGAACTACCTCATCCAGTATGTGCTGTTCATCGCCCTGTCGCGCCTGGTGCTGTCGCTGGTGCTGTTCACCTATGCGCGCCGCGTGGATATGAACTTTCCCTGGGTGATGTACGTCAACCAGCTCATCAACGCCGCGGTGAAGGTATATTCCATCTTCCGCCTGGCCAAGCAGCGCTGGTTCAATCGCGGCGACCAGAAGGCGGGCCAGTCCGGCGACCGACTGGTCGCGAGGCTGCGCGACGGTTTTGCCAACTATCAGACCGCACTCGGGGTGGCCACGCTGTTCCTAGTGGTGATGCTGGCCAGCGGCCTGGTCAACGTCCCCGGCGTCCGCTTCTTCTACTTCCTCAGCCACGGCGCCTGACCCGGCCCGGCAATTCTACGAACATGCTTGCGAAAGCCTTTCCGGTGAGTCCCGGAACGGCACGCATTTTTATGTCAACCATATGATTTAAAACACTTTTTCTTAATACCCCCGTGTCATGCTCCGCCTCGGTCATTGAAATGTCTCTGGGGAGAGAACATGTCGAACAGGCAAGCTGCGCTTGCCGCTGCGGCGTCGCATGCGGTGGAAAGCCGTCTCGTGGAGCTGCATGTCAGCGACGCGCGGCCGGCTATCAGTGTCATCGGGTTGGGCTATGTGGGCGCCGTGTCGGTCGCCTGCTTTGCCAATCTTGGATTCCGCATGGTTGGCGCCGACGTGGTGGCGGGCAAGGTCGAGGCGATCGCCGCCGGCACCGCCCCCATCGTCGAACACGGCCTCGATCAATTGCTGCGCGACGGCGTGACCTGCGGGCGCATAACCGCCACCACCGATGTCGAGGCCGCGGTGCGCGACACCGACATCACCTTCTTGTCGGTCGGCACCCCGACGGCCGCCGACGGCGGTTGCGACATGAGCTACGTCCGCGCCGCGGCCCAGGCCATCGGCCGGGCCATCAAGGCAAAGGATGGCTGGCACCTGGTGGTCATGCGCTGTTCGGTGCCGCCCGGCACCACCATGAGCGTCGTGGTTCCCGAGATCGAGGAGACGAGCGGCAAGCAACTGGATGTCGGGTTCGGCGTATGCTTCAACCCCGAATTCCTGCGCGAGGGTGTCGCCGTCGCCGACTTCTACTCGCCGCCGAAGACGGTGATCGGCGCCTCGTGCGAGCGCGCCGCCCAGCAACTGGCCAATGTCTACAGGCTGGTCGACGACAAGATCCTCAAGTGCTCCATTACCGGCGCCGAGATGGTCAAGTATATCGACAACGTCTGGCACGCCACCAAGGTCACCTTCGCCAACGAAGTCGGCCGCCTGTGCAAGGTGGTTGAGGTCGACAGCCACGAGGTGATGAACATCTTCGTGGAAGACACCAAGCTCAACCTGTCACCCTATTACCTGAAACCCGGCTTTGCCTTCGGCGGCTCGTGCCTGCCCAAGGAGGTGCGCGCGGTGGAGCATCTGGCCCGCATGTACCAGATCCGCACGCCGCTGTTCGATGCCCTGATGGAATCCAACCGCCAGCAGGTGGAGGAAGGACTGAAGCTCATCAACCGCTTCCCCGGCCGTCGCATCGGCTTTCTCGGCGTGGCCTTCAAGTGCGACACCGACGATCTGCGCGAAAGCCCGGCGCTGGAGTTGATGGCGGCGCTCAACGCGCAAGGCTGGGAGTTCTCCGCCTTCGATCCCAACCTGAAGCTCGACAAATCGACGCGCTCGCATTTCGAGTACATGCGCCATTCCCGCCCGCATCTCGCCTCGCTGATGGACGAGCTGCCCTCGATCCTGCGCGCCTCGATCGCCGATGTCGTCGACAACGTCGATGTGCTGGTGGTGAGCCATGCCCGCGACGACTACCGCGAGGTGGTTCGGCGGCGACCCCAGGGCGTGCACGTGATCGATCTGGTGCGCCTGTTCAAGGAGATCCCGGACGATGCCACCTACCACGGCATTTCGTGGTGAAACCGTTCGGATTTTAGCGATACGCTCCACCCAATCCTAAAATCTCATCCCTAGTATGTTGACGTCACGGGCGGTTGTCCTGCCCGCTTCTCTGGGGAGAGAGCACGGATATGGCTGAGATCGAGGGCACTACCCTCGCCGACGCGCTCGTCGGTACCGAAGGCGACGACACCATTATCGGCCTGGGCGGCAGCGACACCATTTATGGCGGCGGTGGCAATGACCTCATACGGGGCGGCGGCCTGCCGTTCACGCCGCTCGATGGCGCCTTTGGCGGCCCTCATGCCTCCCTCGCCCATATCACTTTCGAGGGCGAGGATGCCAGCTTCCGCTCGACCGTCGGCTATTACGTTATCAATCCCGACGGCACCATCTGCAATGTCGGCGTGGCTTTCGCCAATGCCTCCGAGATCAATAACGGTGGCGACCTGACGCCCGGCGGCGCCACCGTCGACGTCGCGCTCGAAGCCGGCCAGCAGATCGGCCTTTTCCTCATTTCCGACGGCGGCGCCAGCAACGCCAACCGCAAGATCATGGAAAAGGCGGGCATGCTCTTTGAGCTGCTTACCCCCGACGGCCATCCGGCCACCATCCATGACAGCGGGCCGATCTCCCTCGTCGCCATCGATCCGGTCAACGGCAAGGAGACCGTCATCTCCGGCGCCTACGGCAGCGACACCTTCCATTCCATCGGCGCCGATGGCCTCAACTATTCCCTCAACGATGACGGCGTGAAGCATTCGGTCACCACCGTGGACGCGGACGGCAACTACATCGTCAGCTTCGAGGACCAGCTTGGCGGTGGCGACCAGGACTACAACGACGTGACGGTGCAGGTGGCGCTCGATACGATCACCGATCCAGCCAGCGGACCGGTCCATGCCGACGGCGCCGACGAATTGCATGGTGGTGACGGCAACGACACCATCTATGGCGGCCAGGGCCAGGACACCATCTACGGCGGCAACGACAACGACCTGCTGTTCGGTAATTCAAGCAACGATACCGTCTATGGCGACGCCGGCAACGACACCATCTACGGCGGCACCGGCAACGACCATCTCGAGGGTGGCACCGGCGACGATATGATCTACGGCGGCAAGGGCGCCGACCGCATCTACGGTGGCGATGGCAACGACACCATCATGGGTCAATCAGGCAACGACACCATCGATGGCGGGGCCGGCAACGACAGAATCCTCGGCGACGCCAACAACGACAGCATCACCGGCGGCATCGGCGACGACAGCATCTGGGGTTGCACCGGCGATGATCGCCTGCATGGCGGCGACGGCAATGACCTGATCTACGGCAACACCGGCAATGACAGCCTGTATGGCGAGGCCGGCAACGACAGCCTCAATGGCGGCAATGGCGAGGATTACCTGTCGGGCGGCAGCGGCAACGACACCATCAACGGCGGCTCGGACAACGATCACCTGCTCGGCGGTTCCGGCAGCGATCTCATCTCCGGTGGCAGCGGCAACGACAGCATCGACGGCGGCAGCGACAACGACACCATCAATGGCAATACCGGCAACGACACCATCGCCGGCGGCAATGGTGACGACAGCCTCAACGGCAGCGCCGGCAATGATATTGTGAGCGGCGGCGATGGCAGCGACCACGTGGTTGGCGGCAGCGGCAATGACACCCTCGACGGTGGCGGCGGCAACGACACCGTGGACGGCGGCTCGGGCAACGATCACATCATCGCCGATGCCGGCAACGACACCTATATCGGTGGCTCGGGGACAGACACCATCGACTTTTCCGCCACCGCCGGTGCCGTGTCGGTCAATCTCGAAAGCCACGTGATTACCGGTGCTGCGGGGACCGATGCCATCTCCGGTGTCGAGGACGTCATCGGTTCAGCCTTTGGCGACATCATCACCGGTGACCTGCGCGACAATGCCTTGTCGGGCGGCGGCGGCGATGATCTCATCCGCGGCGGCAAGGGCAACGATGTGCTCTCCGGCGGTGACGGCGCCGACACCTTCACATGGACCGTCAAGGACGTGAGCGGCGATGCCGGCACCGACAAGTTTGTCGATCACATCACCGACTTCTTCGCCGGCGATACCCTCGACTTCTCCAAACTTGCAGGGCCCGGCTTGGGCATGGCGATCGGCGATGTCGTGCACACTGCGGAAAATCCCGACGGCTCGACCACCCTGTCGGTGCTGTTTGCCAGCGATGGCACCTGGCACGACGTGGTGGTGCTTGACGGCGTGACCGGCATCGACCTGGCGGCCCTGCATGCCGCCGGCGATCTGGTTATCTGAAGGTGACCGGCGCCCGCCATCCGTGCTAAGTCGGCGGCCATGAAGGTCGCCGGCACCCATTACCGCTCCATCTGGCTCAACGACGATGCCTGGTCGGTGTCGATCATCGACCAGACGCAGTTGCCCCACCGCTTCGAGATCGCACGGCTTGAAACCCTTGAAGACGCCGCCCACGCCATCGAAGTCATGCAGGTGCGCGGTGCCCCGCTGATCGGCGCCACCGCCGCCTACGGCATCTGCCTCGCCTTGCGCGCCGATCAATCCGATGCAGCACTTGAGGCCGCCGACAAGCGCCTGCGCCGCACCCGCCCCACCGCCATCAACCTCATGTGGGCGCTCGATGAGATGCTGGCCGCCTGCCGCAACCGCCCGCGCGGCGAGCGTCGCGCCGCCGCCTATGCCCGTGCCGCCGAAATCTGCGATGCCGATGTCGCCACCAACCGCGCGATCGGCGACAACGGCCTTCAAATCATCGAAAAGATCGCCGCTGGAAAGCCGGATGCGACCGTCAACATCCTCACTCATTGCAATGCCGGCTGGCTCGCCACCGTCGACTGGGGCACTGCGCTGGCGCCCATTTACAAGGCCCACGACAAGGGCCTGCCGGTGCATGTCTTCGCCGATGAGACCCGGCCCCGCAACCAGGGCGCGGCGCTCACCGCCTGGGAACTGGGCAGCCACGGCGTGCCCCATACGGTGATTGCCGACAATGCCGGCGGCCACCTGATGCAGCACGGGCTGATCGACATGGCGATCGTCGGCACCGACCGCACCGCCGCCAATGGCGATGTCGCCAACAAGATCGGCACCTACCTCAAGGCCCTGGCGGCGAAGGACAACGGCGTGCCGTTCTACGTGGCGCTCCCCCATTCGACCATCGACTGGCGCGTCCGCGACGGGGTCGCCGAAATTCCCATCGAAGAGCGTTCGCCCCGCGAGGTCACCCATATAAAGGGGCTCAGCCCCGCGGGAGAGATCGTCGAGGTGGAAATCGCCGCGCCCGGCTCACCTGCCGCCAATCCCGCCTTCGATGTCACCCCCGCCCGCCTTGTCACCGGCCTGATCACCGAGCGCGGTGTCTGCGCCGCCAGTATCGAAGGCCTGTTGTCGCTTTATCCGGAGCATCGTGATGGGCAAGAAGGCTGAACATCGCCTCAGGAAGGAAGTAGTTGCGACCGCCTTTTTGATGTCGCAAAAGGGCCTGTCCCCGCAGCGCTCCGGCAACGTTTCGACCCGCTTTGAGGACGCCTTGCTGGTGACGCCGTCGGGCATTCCCTACGGCGACATCTCAGCCGACGACATCGTGCGCGTCGAGATGGATGGCAGCGTCAAGCCCGGCCAGTTGAAGCCATCGTCGGAAGCCCCCTTCCATCGCGCCATCTACCAGGCCTTCCCGACCGCCCGGGCCATCGTTCACTGCCACTCCATGGCAGCGACCGCCCTGGCCTGCGCCCGCAAGGAAATCCCCGCCTTCCATTACATGGTGGCCGTGGCGGGGGGCAAAAAAATCCCGCTCGCCGATTATGCCACCTTCGGTACCGACGAACTGGCGGCCGCCGCCGTCAGGGCGCTCCAGGGCCACCGCGCCTGCCTACTTGCCAACCACGGCCAGATCGCCTGGTCGGCGACCCTTCAAAAGGCGCTGGAACTGGCCGCCGAGGTGGAGACCCTCGCCCGCCAGTACATCGACGTCCTCGCCCTCGGCCGCCCCCATATCCTCGACGATGCCGAGATGGACCGCGTGATCGGCAAGTTCAAATCCTACGGCAAGCAGGCTTGAAACCCACTCACCCCCGCCCGATGAACGGCATCTTGGTTGCCATGATGGTCATGAACTGGATGTTGGCGCTGAGCGGCAGGCTCGCCATGTGCACCACGGCATCGCCCACGTGGGCGGCGTCCATGGTCGGTTCCGGCTTCATCGAGCCGTCGGCCTGCGGCACACCGTCGGCCATGCGTGCCGTCATCGGCGTTGCGGCATTGCCGATGTCGATCTGCCCGCAGGTGATGTCATAGGCCCGCCCGTCGAGCGCGATGGACCGCGTCAGGCCAGTGATGGCATGCTTTGAAGCCGTGTAGGGTGCCGAGCCGGGGCGCGGCACATAGGCCGATATCGAGCCGTTGTTGATGATCCGTCCGCCTTGCGGGTCCTGTCTTTTCATCAGCGCGAAGGCGCCTTGCGCGATGAGGAAGGCGCCGTCGAGATTGACCGAAAGCACTTTCCGCCAGGTCTCGAAGTCGAGATCGCCGAAATTGGTGGCCCTGGAGCCGGCGCCGGCATTGTTGAACACCGCGTCGAGCCGCCCGAATTGCTTTTCGATGCCGGCATAGAGCCCGGCCACCGCCTTGGGGTCGGTGACATCGGCCGCCATGACGGTGCCGCGCCCCTCGCACAAGGCTTGCGTTTCCTCAAGCGCCGCCACCCGGCGTCCGGTCAGCACCACCTGAAAGCCCGCCGCGACGAGCGCCACCGCCGCCGCCCGCCCCACACCCGAGCCCGCGCCCGTCACCAGGGCGATCTTGCCGTTGCTCATGCCGGTTTCCTCGCCACCAACAGCTTGCCGGTAAAGCTCATGACCATCTCCCCCTTCTGGTTGACGCCTTCATTGTGGAAGAACACCAGCCCCCAGCCCGGCCTTGAGCCTAAAGGGCGCTTTTCCTTGACCGTCGAGGCATAGGCGATGGTATCGCCGGCATAGACCGGGCGCATCCATCTGAGGTCCTCGAAACCCGGCGACGGTCCGGGCGGCGGCAGGGCCTTGCCTGCAGCCACAACGGCGGCGCGACCCGCCTGGTCGGTGGCGGCGCAGCATTTCATGTAGGCGGCCAGCGTCTGCCAGCCCGAAGCGCAAAACCCGCCGAGATAGCTGTCGCGGCCCGCCTCCTCGTCAAGGTGGAACGGCTGCGGATCGTAGAGTTCGGCAAAGGCGACGATGTCCTCGGGGCTGAAGTGGAAGCTGCCCAGTTCCAGCCGCTCGCCGGTGACCATGTCCTCGTACCAGCGGCCCTTCATCACGCCCCCCGCACCCGGAACAGGTTGACGCCATCGGCCATGAGCTTCAATTCACCGCTGCGGTCGCTGAGTTCGAAATGCATGGTGATGATGCCCATCTCCGGCCGCCGGGTCGAAACGCGCTTGTCGGTGACGGACCATCTGAGCATCAGCTCATCGCCGGGGAACACCGGCTTGGCCCACCTCACCTCGCTCAAGCCGAACGAGCCCATCGAGGCCGATTTGTTGACATAGCCGTCGACCATCAGCCGGTTCATCATGGCGCACACATGCCAGCCCGAGGCGCAAAGCCCCCCCATCAGGCTACGGCGGCCGGCCTCCTCGTCGAGATGGAACGGCTGCGGGTCCCAGCGCCGGGCGAAATCCTTGATTTCCTCAACCGTCACCGCGTAGGGGCCATGTTCGCCCACCTGGCCCAGCGCGTAGTCCTCATAGTGCAAGAGTTCGCTCATGCGCCCTCCTTCAGTTGGCGAAGCGGAAATGCATGACATCGCCGTCGGCGACCACGTAGTCCTTGCCTTCCAGCCGCATGCGTCCGGCTTCACGGGCGCCGGCTTCGCCATTCAGCCCGACATAGTCGTCATAGGCAATGGTTTCGGCGCGGATGAAGCCCTTCTCGAAATCCGTATGGATGACCCCGGCGGCCTGCGGCGCGCGGGTGCCGCGCGTCACCGTCCAGGCGCGTGCCTCCTTGGGACCGGCGGTGAAGAAAGTGAGGAGATCGAGCAGCTTGTAGCCCTCGCGGATCACCCGGTTGAGCCCCGGCTCATCCAGCCCGATGGCATCCAGATAGTCCTTTTGCTCCTCCAGCGGCAGCACTGCGATCTCGCTTTCGATCTTGGCCGAGCACACGACGGCGCGCTCGCCTTCCTCGGCTGCCCGGGCGAACACCTTTGCCGAGAAATCGTTGCCGTCTCGCGCCGAGGCCTCATCGACGTTGCACACATAAAGGACCGGCTTGGCGGTCAGGAGGCCGAGGCCGCGAAACGCCTTTTCCTCTTCGGGTGCACGTTCAGTCAGGCGGGCGGGTCTGCCTTCGCGCAAAAGGTTGAGCGCCCGGCCCATCAGGTCGGCCAGGGCTCTCGCCTCCTTGTCGCCGCCCTTGCCGCGCTTGTCGAGCGGTTCGTGGCGCCGTTCCAGGCTGTCGAGATCGGCCAGCATCAGTTCGGTCTCGATGGTCTCAATGTCAGCGACCGGGTCGATGCGGTTTTCCACATGCGTGACATCGCCGTCCTCGAAGCAGCGAACCACATGGGCGATGGCGTCCACCTCGCGGATGTTGGCCAGGAACTGGTTGCCGAGCCCCTCGCCCTTGGAGGCGCCGCGCACCAGCCCGGCTATATCCACGAAAGTGAGGCGTGTCGGAATGATCTGGGCGCTCTTGGCAATGGCGGCGAGCTTGTCGAGGCGCCCATCCGGCACCGCCACATCGCCGACATTGGGCTCGATGGTGCAGAAGGGATAGTTCGCCGCCTGTGCCGCCGCCGTCTGGGTCAGCGCGTTGAAGAGGGTCGACTTGCCGACGTTGGGCAAACCGACGATGCCGCATTTGAAGCCCATCAGGATTTGCCCTTTTCTTCTCTTTTCTCGTCCGGATTGAGGCTTAAGTGGACCTTGTTCTGGAACGTCCCGAACTGGTGGCGGGCCAGAAGCCCGGCATTGTCGGCAATGGTCTCGAGGAAGCGCTCGAGCCATGCCCGGTCGGCCTTGGCGAAGTCGCCGAGCACGTGGCCGGTCACCCGCTCGCGCTCGCCGGGATGGCCGATGCCGAGGCGCACCCGGTGGAAGTCCGCGCCGATGTGCTGGGTGATCGAGCGCAGGCCATTGTGACCCGCCGCTCCGCCGCCCAGCTTCATGCGCAGCTTGCCGGCCGGCAGGTCGAGTTCGTCGTGGAACACCACCACCTCGTCGGGCAGAAAGCCGTAAAAGCGCGCCGCCTCGCCGACCGCGCGCCCCGACTCGTTCATGTAGGTCAAGGGCTTCAGGACCAGCACCTTTTCGCCCTCGATGAGGCCGTCGCAGATCTCGCTCTGGAACTTGCGCCGCCACGGCGAAAAGCGATGGCGGCGGACGATCTCGTCCACCGCCAGAAAGCCGATATTATGCCGGTTGCGTTCGTATTTCGGTCCCGGGTTGCCGAGACCGACGAATAGCAGCATGGGCCTTGCTCACGAAATATCGGGCCGCGGAGGTCCGCAGGCCTTAGTCTTCGCTCTCTTCTTCGGCTTCTTCTTCCTCGCCGATCACCACGGTCTCGGGCGTCTCCTCCTCAGCCTCTTCCTCTTCCTCCGGTCCGGCACCGGCGATGGTGGCGATGGTGAAGTCGCGGTCCGAGATGGTCGGCGTAACACCTTCCGGCAGCTTGACGTAGCTGATGTGGATGGAATCGCCGATGTTGAAGCCGGTGAGATCGATGTCGATCTGGTCGGGGATGGATTCGGCCGGGCAGAAAAGCTCGACTTCATGGCGCACCACGTTGAGGGCACCGCCGCGCTTGATGCCTGGCGCCTCTTCATGGTTGAAGAAATGCACCGGCACTTCCACCGCGATGCGCGCGCCCTTGCCGAGGCGCAGGAAATCCACATGCACCAGCGTGTCGCGCACCGGATCGAACTGGATGTCGCGGGGAATGGTGCGGATCTTGGTGCCTTCGACGTCGAGGTCGACGAGGGTGGAAAGGAACCGCCCGGTCTGCACGTGCGCCCACAGGCTCTTGTAGTCTGCCGAAATCATCTGCGGCTGCTTCTTGTCGCCGTAGATGACGCCGGGAACGCGGTTGAGGCGACGCTCGGCCCGGGCGGCCCCCTTGCCGGCCCGGTTGCGTGCCGTGACCGCCAACTCGAAAATCTTGGCCATGGTCAACTCCTTGTCTGACAAATAGATCGAGCGGCCCGGCCATCCTCCAGGGGTGAACTTAAGCCGGTCCGCCCGCCGCGCCTTATACAGAGGCCGCAGCGCCCGCGCAATGGTCTGCCAGACTAGGCCGTTTCCCGATCAGAAGGGATAACGCGGCCCCGGATAGCCAAAGGTATAACCGTAGGCACCGCTGCCCAGCGCCCAGTCGCGGTCGGTGAGGCGCCTCCCGCTGTCGGTCACCACGACGGTGACGACCTTGACGCTGGTCCGCTCGGCGCGCGCCTTGTGGGGCACCGCCTTCACCGGGGTCGGCACCCATATCCTCACGCTCTGGGCCGCCGCGCTGCCGCAGAAACCGGCGATCAGGCCGGCGCACAAAATTCCTGTCCATACGCTACGCATGAAACTCAACTCCACTTTGCAACGCCGCATCATTTCTGGTTCTTGGAAACCAAGCCTAGCGCAACCGTTGGGCTAGTCAATCGCCAAGGCGCTCTTGAGTGGTTGTCGATGCGTCTAGGGTCTGTTGAGTATCACGGTTCAGGCGCTGGCGTGGCCCATTTTGTTTCTGGCTAGCTTTGAGGGGCGCCGCAGGGCCCACCCCTTCAAGCCGCTCAAAGTGACGTCCAGAGGCGAAATGGGCCACGTCCCTTCGGGGTTTGACAGGATTGGCCCATCTTCACGGGGTTTCGTCGTCGAATATGCCAGCATGTCCTTCCTCCTCAACCCCGTGGAATCTGAGCCAATCCTGTCAAACCAGCACCACAACCGTGATTCTCAACAGGCCCTAGTCGGTCTCGACCGCGATCGCCGTCGGATTGAAGTCGTTGCACGGGTTGAGCACCTGCGGGCAGTTGGAGATGACGGCAAGCACGTCCATTTCGGCCCTCAGCAGCACGGAATCGCCGGGCTTTGAGGCCCCCGTCGCGATCGCCGCGCCGCCACCGGTGGAAACCGGCACCTTCATGAACCAGTTGACGTTGGGCACAATATCCTTCCAGCCGAGACCCCGGGGCTCCAGCTCGGCCAGAAAATTCTCCCGGCAGCCGGCATTGTCGATGCCATACAGCATGCGGTTGGACGGCCTTGAACAGCACCCGCCGATGGTGTCGTGGCCGCCAAAGGTGTCCTCGATGATGGTGATGAGCCCGCGCGCCTGATCGGAATAGAGCGTATGGCCGGCCGTCAGCAATATGCTGCCGGCCTTCTTGATGGTGTTGGGCGCATGATAGCGCTCAGCCGGATCGGCGGCATTGTAGGCGATGAAATCCACCGCCTGCCGGCCCTCCAGATCGATGATCCTCAAGCGCCGGCCCTTGCCGATCACGCCGCTCCAATGACCGCGCGCCGCGATGACCTGCCGCATCGACTGTCCTGATTGTCGCTGACCTTCGGCACCAGGCTATAGCGGGCCGGCCGTGCCGGCAAGGCGTTCGGAAAGGTTTGGCGCGCGCCAGGCCTTGATTGCCGGGGCAGCGTTCGGATGGGTTATAGCGCCGACCAGCCCCTTAAAGGGGTCGGCTGCCCGCGTCGTCCGCGGCTCATGGAGCCTCAGTGGTTTTCGCCGCGGTCCTTGATGCAGGCATCGGGATGTTCCTCGATCACCTGCAGCATGTGGAGGAACTCCTTGAGTTCCGGGCTCAATCGACCGGCCTGCTCGCTTTGAGCCGGCACTTGCTGTGCGACGCGTCGATCGCTCATCGGAGGTTTACTCACTTGTTTACACACCAACCCACATGGGGTCATGTCTCCACGTTATCACGAAAGCCTCTAAGGAAAGCCTAAAGCTCTACCTGCCCTTGTAGTCGTCGAATCGCGGCCGGGCGGCCACCAGGACGCCGGCATTAGCAGTCCGAACACGGCGGAATTTGGACGCTGGCGCGGCGACAAGATGAGTGCTGGCGCATACTGAAGAAATGGTGATCGCCTGTGTCGTGAACAAGTGGCATCGCCAGCCATCAGTCCGGCGCTCTTGAGCCGGTGCCGTCACTTCACCCGCCGCCCGGTGAGCGCATGGAACGCCCGCTTGCCCGCCGCGCGCACCCTTCGCCTCGCCCTTTCCGCTGCCACTAGCAGGCCGAACAGCCTGGCCAGCGTGCCCGGTGTGGCAATCATCACATCGCAGATGCCGATGCGGTCGTCCCACAGGTGGTCGATCAGCGGATGGCCCGGCACGGCGCAGGAATCAATGAGGCTGAAGCGGCCGGCGGCCAGCAGTTCGCGGGTCGCTTCGAGGATGATGAGCAGGCCCGGAGAGAACCGGGCGAAGGCTTCGTCATGGGCAATCTTGAGAAGCCAGGCCCGCTCTCGCGCCATGGGTGCAAACAGCATGGCGACCGGGCGCTCATCGATGCTGAGCCGCCAGAAGCCGAGATCGCCGTGCCGGTGAAGTCTTTCAAGCCCTGTGCGCAGGGCCGCCGTGAGCGCCGGGTCGCAGCCGATGGCGGTGCCGCGATGCCCCTTCCAGCCCGCCTGTTCGAGGGCGATGAACTGATCGATCCAGGGGGTGAGCGGCTCTGCCTTGCCGAGGCTGTCGCAGCCGAGCTTGCCGGTTTCCCCCAGGCGAGTCTTGAGGCGGCGATACTCGCGCCGCCGCTTGGCCGTGAAACGGCGCTGCAGCCAATCTTCGAAGCACTCATCCCTCACCCGCAACGCGGCGCGCTGGTGGCGGGAAAGGATCTGCCAGCCAAGCTCCTGCGCTGCGGCCGCCGCCGCGATGGCCTCCAGCAGGCGGGCATCGGCCTCCATGCCGTTGATCAACAGCGCGCTGGCGCCCGTTTCACGCCGTGCCGCCTCGAGAAGGCCGGCCACCGCTCCGGCCGCGTCCCGGCCGGCGATGAGCGGGGTTCCCGCAAAGGTGAGATCGCTGTGCCAGCCCACTGCCACAGTTCCCGGATAGCCGGCCGCTGGCCCCTTGACCGTCACCGCCATTAAAGCAGCGATCTCGTTGCCGCGACGCCCCATGAGCGGCCGGGCCTTGGCGCCGAGCGTCTCCATGAGGCTTCCCAGCCAGTCCGGCCCCGCTCCGGCCGCCGGCACTAGCGCGGTTTCGGCCAGCCGCCGCCACCCGGCGTTGCCTGACCCCGTCGCGTCGGCGGCGAGTTCGTTCAGTCTCTCGGCGCCGGTGACGGGGAAACGCTCATTCAGCGGCCGCGCCATGCATCCTCCCCTCGGCCAGCAACGGCGCATCACCCGCTGTCACCCGCCGCACGACGACATGCAGGACAAGCGCCTGGAAGGCCAGCGACAGCGAGGTCGCCGCCGCCGCGCCCAGCAGACCCCAATAGGGAATGAGCGCCAGGTTCAAGGCGGCGTTGATGAAAACTGTTGCGGCAAGAACGATGGCCGTCACGTTCTGGTGGCCGGTCACCACCAAAAGGCCCTGCACCGGTCCCGCCGCCGCCATCGCCAGGAGCCCGCCGGCCAGCACCAGCATTACCGGATAGGCATCGGTGAAGGCCGGCCCGAACAGCCACAACAACGGCTTGCCGAGGATGAGCAGCATCGCTGCCCCGGCCAGCGACGGCCACAAGGTCCAGGCCCGCATCTGCGCCAGCCGTTGCCGGATGCCCTTGTTGTCGCCGGCGACCGCCAGGGCGGTGAATTGCGGCATGGCGACCGCGGTAATGGCGAAATGCACGAAACCGATCAGCGAGATGGTGCGCGCCGCCGCGAAATAAAGCGCGATATGGTCGGCGCTGACGAAGATGTTCAGCAAGAGGATGTCGAGGTTGGTCATCATCAAGGTGAAACCCTCGAGCAGCAACAGCGGCAATGACACCTTGAACCACAGCGGCCAGCGGTAGCGCCGTTCGCCATCCGGCACCCGCGTCTGCATGCGCTGCTTCTGCATGACGAACTGGGCGACGACCGTCAGCCAGGTGGCTATCACCGCGCCCTGAACAGCGGTTTCGGCGCTGCGTGTCCAGCCGATGGCAACGATGAACGCCACGAACAGCAGTATGAGCAGCGGCCGGAAGATGTAGGGCGGTCCCAGCGCCAGGTCGATCCAGCCCTCGGCGCGACCCACCCCGTCCTGGAAATCGGTCAGCGCGAAGGCCGGCAGGCACAAGAGGCCGATGGCAATGGGCACCCGGTACTGGGCGTCCACGGCATCGGCATGGGTCAACAGGAAGGCCATGCCCGCAACTGTCACCGTGAGCCCCGCCATGAACGACAGCGAACGCCCGGTGAGCAGGAAGCCGCGCGTCAGCGCAAAATGGCCGCGGCTGCGGTATTCCGGGATGAAGCGGATGGCCGAGGTTGAAAAGCCCAGGGCGCACAGGGTCCCAACCACGGTGGCCAGCACCCACACGTACGTGAAGATGCCGAATTCGTGCACCCCGATCCAGCGCGCCAGAAGCACCTGCGACATGAACGCGATGCCCGCCGAGACGACGCGGATGGCAAAGGCGGCAAGCGCGCCACGCTTGGCATCGGCGCCATCGCCGTCGCCCCCGAGTATCTGCTTTGCCAGTCGTCCGAGGGGACCCGGCAGAAGGGTTATCAGCCTGTCAATGGCGATCACGCTCGCCTCCGCTCGGGCCCAACCGCAGTGCGCGCAAGGCCTGATGCCAGGGCAATCCCGGCATCAGTTGGTGAAACACCCGCCAAATCTAGCGGTTAGTCCCTAAAATTCGGTTGCAATGGTGTTTCAGGCAAAGCCGCGGCCGCCTGCAGGGCCGCGGCGAACAGTATCACCAGTCCGGCCGCGACGAGCAGGTTGCCGCAAAAACGAAAGGCCGGCATTGGCTGCCGGCCTTCGGATCGATAGACGATCGGCCAAGACGCATCAGAACTCGGTCTTGGGCTCCAGCACCTGCTTGCCGCGATACATGCCGGTCTTCAGGTCGACATGGTGCGGGCGATGCAATTCGCCGGTCTGCTTGTTTTCCACATAGGTGACACCCGGCACCTTGTGGCCCGAGCGGCGCAGGCCGCGCTTCATCGGCGAGGTTTTCTTCTTCGGAACAGCCATGGGTCTAGAAACTCCGTGCGATCATGCCGGCGGGCAAGGCGAATGGCGCCTGAAACTGCCCTTTGCGGTTTAGAGGTTGGGGGCTTATAGCCTCACATCGGGCAAAACGCCAGAGGAGAATTGGGCTGCATTGAAGCTGATCGCAAGCGGTCATTGCAGCGACGGCAGGCAATCGAGATAGCCGATGGTGCTGGCCACCCGGTGCTCGATGCGGCGGGCGATCCGCCTCACCTGAGCATCCGGCCTGGCAACGGATCGCTCCAGCGGGTTGGGCAGCACGGCAGCCAGGACGGCGGCCTCGTAGCGACTGAGTTTGGCGGCCGGTTTGTGGAAATAGTGACGCGCAGCGGCTTCGGCGCCGTAGATGCCGGGTCCCCATTCGGCGATGTTGAGATAAACTTCGATGATCCGCCGCTTGGGCCACACCAGATCGATCCACAGGGCGAGCGGGATCTCCAGCGCCTTCCTCACATACGAGCGTTGCGGCCACAAGAAGAGGTTCTTCACCGTCTGCATGTCGATGGTCGACCCGCCGCGGCTGGGCGCGCTCTCAGAATCGACGGCCTTGTCGACGATACCCCTCAGCACATCCCAGTCGACCCCGTGATGCAGGCAGAAACGGGCATCCTCCGAAGTGATGACGGCACGCGCCAGATTGGGCGAGATCCGTGCCATCGGCACCCAGCGATAGTCCGCCCCCGCTCCGCCCGCCGCCCTCAGGAGCATCAGGGCCGATACCGGCGGCGGGATGAAGCGATAGCTGACGGCTACACCGAGGACCCCCAGCACCAGCAAGGTGACGGCGAGCACGACGCGAACAGCCCATCGCCGCCAGCCCCGCCCTGCCGATTGCCGCCAAACCATCGTTCCGCCTGTTGTTTTCCCGCTCTTGAGGGTTTCAATCTCAGGGTTGCAGTCGACGGCAGCGGACATTAAGACTGCGCGGTCCCCTTTGCCAGCCGAAAGAACCCCTGAAATGACGTTCGAAGACGCCCTGTCCGCGACCGCCGGCAAGGTCGATGCACTCCTCGACCGCCTGTTGGCGCTTGACGGCGCCCCGGCCCCGCGGGTGCTGACCGCCATGCGCTATTCCGCCCTCGCCCAGGGCAAGCGCCTGCGCCCCTTCTTCGTGGTCGAGAGCGCCCGCCTCATGGGGGTGACGGGGATGCCGGCGCTGCGCACCGGTGCAGCGCTTGAATGCATCCACTGCTATTCCCTCGTCCACGACGACCTGCCGGCCATGGACGACGATGACTTGCGGCGCGGCAAGCCGACCTGCCACAAGGCCTTCGACGAGGCGACCGCCATCCTCGCCGGCGACGGCTTGCTGACCATCGCGTTCGAGATCGCCGCCCATCCCGATACCCACCCCGACCCCGCCCGGCGCGCCGAACTGGTGCTGGAACTGGCCCGTGCGGCTGGCGTGGCAGGGATGGTGGGCGGTCAGATGCTCGATCTCGAGGCCGAGCAAAAGGGCAGCCACGACCTTGACGGCATCATCGCCATCCAGCAGCTCAAGACCGGTGCGCTATTCCGCTTTTCGCTTGTTGCCGGCCCCATCCTGGCGGGCGAAAACGGTGAGGCCCGCTCAGCCCTTGCCGCCTATGCCGGCCATGTGGGCCTCGCCTTCCAGGTCGCCGACGATCTGCTCGATGTGGTCTCCTCGCCCGAAACCCTCGGCAAGGCCACCCAGAAGGATGCCGCGGCCGGCAAGGCGACCTTCATCGATCTCTACGGGGTGGAGGGCGCCCGCGCCAAGGCGCGCCAGCTGGTGGATTCAGCCATTGCCGTCCTCGAACCCTTCGGTGCCGAGGCCGGCCTTCTCGCCGCCGCCGCCCGCTTCATCGTCGAGCGCGACAAGTAGCGCCCGGGTCAACCGTTGCTCTCTGCCGCCTCCAGCGCGTCATCGAAGGTGCGAAGCCCGGTGCGCGGTGCCGACACCAGCACCGCCATGTTGCCGGGCTGGTGCTCGTTCTTCCACATCTTCATGTGGGCCTTGGGGATGTCGCGCCACACGTAAACCTCCGACATGCACGGGTCGATGCGCTGGGCGATCACCAGGCGGTTGGCGGCCGAAGCCTGTTTCAGGTTGGCGAAATGCGAGCCTTGCACTCGCTTCTGGTGCATCCACAAATAGCGCGCATCCATGGTGAGGTTGTAGCCGGTAGTGCCGGCGCAGATCACCACCATGCCGCCGCGCTTGACCACCAGCAGCGACACCGGGAAGGTGGCCTCGCCGGGGTGCTCGAAGACCGTATCGACGTTAACGCCCTTGCCGGTCAGGGCCCAGATGGCCTTGCCGAAGGCGCGCGCCGCCTTGAGCCAGGCGTTGTACTCGGGCGTGCCGACCTTGGGCATCTGGCCCCAGCAGTCGAAGTTCTTGCGGTTGATGACGCCCTTGGCGCCTAGGCCGAGCACGAAATCGGTCTTGTCGTCGTCGGAGATGACACCGATGGCATTGGCCCCGGCGGTGGCGATGAGCTGCACCGCCATCGACCCGAGCCCGCCCGATGCCCCCCATACCAGGACGTTGTGGCCGGGCCTCAGGATGTGCGGGCGATGGCCGAACAGCATGCGGTAGGCGGTGGCCAGCGTCAGCGTATAGCAGGCCGATTCCTCCCAGGTGAGATGCTGCGGCCGCGGCAGCAACTGACGCGCCTGTACCCGCGCGAACTGGGCGAACGAGCCGTCCGGGGTTTCGTAGCCCCAGATGCGCTGCGAGGGCGAGAACATCGGGTCGCCGCCGTTGCATTCCTCATCGTCGCCATCATCCTGGTTGCAGTGGATCACCACCTCGTCGCCGACGCTCCAGCGCTTAACCTTCGATCCCACCGCCCAGACGATGCCCGAAGCATCCGAACCGGCCACATGAAAGGGATTGCCGTGCCCGTCGATGGGCGAGATTGGCTGGCCCAGCGAGGCCCAGACGCCATTGTAGTTGACGCCGGCGGCCATCACGAACACCAGGGCCTCGTCCTCGCCGATGGGCCAGGTGGGGACCACCTCGATCTGCATGGCCGTGTCGGGAGGCCCATGCCGGTCCTGGCGGATAGCCCAGGCATACATGTTCGCCGGCACATGGCCGAGCGGCGGAATTTCACCGATTTCGTATAGATCCTTGGCCGCTGCAACGGCCCGCCCGGGGGCCGCCTCGGCTGACGCTGAACTGCTGGTCGGCATTTCAACCCTCATGCTCGACGAGGCGCTTGGCGCCCATGGTAAACTGGCTCTCAGGCCACATTATTTCGCACCGCAACAAAAGTCGACGGAAATTTTGCTGCATATGCGCAAAGCCCTGAGGGCACCCGGTGGGCCATATCCGCCTGTCGGCAGCGTTCCGGCACCCGCGCCCTGAGCCTGGGCGAGCCAGCAAGCGAACCTGACGCCGTCACACAGCTCAATAACCGCTCGCTTCGGCATTAACCGTGAGTTCATCATAAACTGGTTCGGCCGCGATCTTTAGTCCAAAATAAACCCTGAATCAGTACAGTCGCATCGCTTGCACCGAAGGACGGCGGAAACCTCGGCAAACAAGGCAAGCGAAGAGGCAAAGGCGAAGCAAATGCAAGGTCTTTTGGGACTGCTCAGTATCTTCGACGGCAGTTCGTATTCAAGCGAAAGCCTGTACGGGTCATCCGCTGCCGGCGGCTCGGTGCCGCTTATCATCATCCTTGCTGTCATCGGCGGTTCGTACATCAACAGCATGACCGGACGCACCCGCTACCTGGATTCGGCGGTTTCCGTATCCAGCATGCTGATCGGTGGCTTCGCCGCCATCTGGCTGGCCGGCCCCGTGCGGCTACCCATCGACAGCGATGCCCTGACGGCGGCGATCATCGGCATGGTGGGCATGACGGTGACCGGCCTGTTGCTGGTGTACTCCTACCAGCGCAGCAATTACTGAGCCGGACCGCCACCCCCTGCATCGGTTGATCGTCTAGTTGCGCTGCAGCATGGCCCGTGCTTTGCTTCGGGGCCGGAACCTGTTCGGCCTCATCAACGGATCATGCCTCAAGATGCGCGACAAGCCCTGGATCATCCGCACCTATGCCGGCCATTCGACGGCGCTGGAGAGCAATCGCCTCTACCGCGGCAACCTTGCCAAGGGCCAGACGGGTCTTTCCGTCGCCTTCGATCTGCCCACCCAGACCGGTTACGACGCCGATCATGAACTGGCGCGCGGCGAAGTGGGCAAGGTCGGCGTGCCGATTGCCCACATAGGCGACATGCGGGCGCTGTTCGACGGCATCCCGCTGGAGCAGATGAACACCTCCATGACCATCAACGCCACCGCCGCCTGGCTCATGGCGCTGTACGTGGCGGTGGCCGAGGAACAGGGCGCCGACCGCAAGAAGCTCACCGGCACCACCCAGAACGACATCATCAAGGAATATCTCTCGCGCGGCACCCACGTGTTCCCGCCCGCCCCCTCGATCCGCCTCACCACCGACACCATCGTGTGGTCGTGGCGCGAGGCGCCCAAGTGGAACCCGGTGAACGTGTGCTCCTATCACCTGCAGGAAGCTGGCGCCACGCCGGTGCAGGAGGTCGCCTTCGCCCTCGCCAATGCCATCGCCATCCTCGATGCCGTCAACGCAACCGGTGCCGTGGCGCCCGAAAGCTTTCCCGAGATCGCCGGCCGCATCAGCTTCTTCGTCAACGCCGGCATGAAATTCATCACCGAGATCTGCAAGCTCCGGGCGTTCGCCGAACTGTGGGACGAGGTATGCCGCAAGCGCTATGGCGTCAGCGATGAGCGGCTGCGGCGCTTTCGCTACGGCGTGCAGGTCAATTCCCTCGGCCTCACCGAGCAGCAGCCGGAAAACAACGTCTACCGCATCCTCATCGAGATGCTCGCCGTCACCTTGTCGAAGTCGGCCCGCGCCCGCGCCGTGCAGCTTCCGGCCTGGAACGAGGCGCTGGGCCTGCCGCGGCCGTGGGACCAGCAATGGTCGCTCAGGATGCAGCAGATCATGGCCTATGAGACCGACCTGCTCGACCATGACGATATCTTCGATGGTTCCGGCGTTATCGCGTCAAAGGTCGAGGGGTTGAAGACCGCCATACGCGCCGAAATGGCCGTGATCGAGAAAATGGGTGGCGCCATCGCCGCCGTCGAGGCCGGCTACATGAAATCCGGGCTGGTGAAATCCAACGCCGCCCGCCTGAAGGCCATCGAGGCGGGCTCAGCGATCGTGGTGGGGGTCAACGCCTTCACCGAAACCGAAGCCTCACCGCTGGCCGGCGGCGACGGCGGCTCGATCCTGTCGGTGCCCGATCATGTGGAATTCGACGCCATCGTGAAACTGAAAGCCTGGCGCAGCGGGCGCGACACCAAGGCGGTTCGCAAAGCCATCGCCGAACTGGCCGCCGCCGCCAAAGAAGGTCGCAACGTGATGGAGCCCTCCATCGCCTGCGCCAGGGCCGGCGTCACCACCGGCGAATGGGGCGAGACCCTGCGCGAGGTGTTCGGTGAATACCGCGCCCCCACCGGCCTCGGCACCATCATCGCGCTCTACAGCGCCGACGAGGCCGAAGCCCGCGCCGCGGTCTCAAGCCTCGCCCGCCAGCTTGGGGTGACGCCGAAATTCCTGGTGGGCAAGCCGGGGCTCGACGGTCATTCCAACGGCGCCGAGCAGATCGCCGTCAGGGCCGGCGAAGTGGGCTTTGAAGTCATCTATGACGGCATCCGCCTGACCCCCGACGAGATCGTCGCCGCCGCCCTCGACAACGGCGTGCATGTGGTGGGCCTATCCATCCTGTCGGGCAGCCACGTGCCGCTGGTGCGCGAGGTGGTGATGCGCCTGCGCGCCGCCGGCCTCGATCATGTGCCGGTGGTGGTGGGCGGCATCATTCCCGAAGAAGACCAGCATGTGCTGAAACAGCTCGGCGTGGCCCGCGTCTATACGCCCAAGGATTTCCGCATCAACGCCATGATGACCGAGGTCGCCCGCCTCATCGCCGCCCGTCACGACGAAGCCGCCGCCTGAGGCCCCCAACCCCACCCCTGTCATCCTCGGGGACCCGGCGCCGCCATCCCACCTCTGTCATCCTCGGGCTTGACCCGAGGACCCAGGGCCGCAATCTCCGACCCGGCACACCACGAACCGCCCCTGCGGCTCACCGCCGGCGATGATGGCTTCGTGGGTCCCGGAAACGACAGCGATGCGGCCCGCATCGACCAGCCCCGCCAGCGTCTCATCGAAGCCGCCCGCCTGCCACACCACATCGGCAATGACGATGGCGATGACGCCGCCGGGTTTGACGATGCGCAACACCTCGCCAAGCGCTCCCGCACCCACATGGCCGGTGGTAAAGGTGCCGGCCGAGACGGCGGCATCATAGCGGGCCGCGGCAATGGCGAGCGGCTGGTTGAGGTCGGCCGCCACGAGGTGCCGGTAAAGCCCCTTGGCCCGCGCCACCTGCAGCATTTCCGGCGACAGATCGAGACCGTCGATCACCGAAAAGCCATGCGCGGTGAGCCGCGCCGCCACCCGCCCTGTGCCGCAACCGAGATCGATGACAGCCCCCCTGCCATCCTTCATGGACGCGGCCAGGAGGTCGGCGATGCGGTCGGAACCGATCACTTTCTGGCCCTCGAAGACATCGCCGTCATAGCTTGCCGCCCAGTCGCGGTAAAAGGCGCGGGCCTCCTCGCTGCCGGCAAGTCGGCGGGCGTGCGCCAGCATCTCCGCCGCTGACGGCTTGCCGGGGGAATCCTTGGGTGAAGCGGGCGGGCTCAACGGTGTTTCCTTGTCGTATGGCCTTGTGGCGATCACTCTAGACGAGCCGCGCCCGCGAGGCAAAAAGGCTGGCCGCTGGCCGGCATGGCTGCTACAGGATGCCGCTTCGTTCGTGCCCGCCCGGAGCCCTTTCAGCGATGATGGCTGTCTTCGAAACCGTCGTTCCGGTCTTTGCCCTCATCGCCATCGGCTATGGCGTGGGGCTTTCCGGCTACATGGGTTCAGGCGATGCCAAGGTGTTGAACCGCTTTGTCATCGGCATCGCCATGCCGGCGCTGCTGTTCCGGCTGATGGTGACCGCCGACCTGCGCGCCGCCAGCCCGTGGGCGCTGTGGGGCGCCTTTTACGGATCGCTGCTCATCGTGTGGGTGGCGACCGTCCTCATCGTGCGCCCCATCCCCGTGCTCGCCCCGGCCGGCGGATCGGCGGCGGCGATGGCGGCCTGCTTCGGCAACACGGTCCTCATGGGCATCCCGTTGGCGCTGGGGCATTTCGGCGATCAGGCAACCCGCCCCATGGCGCTCATCATCTCCATCCACGCGGTGGTCAACTGGGTGGTGGCGTCGTTGTGGGCGGAATGGTCGGGGCGCACCCGCGAGGTGCCGATTTCGCACATGCTGGCCCGCCTGGCGCGCGACCTGGCGCTCAACCCGATCATCGCGCCATTGTTCGTGGGCGCACTGTGGGGCTTGACTGGCATTGGCTTGCACCCGGTCGTCGACCAGACGCTGATGTTCCTCGGCCGCGCGGCGGTGCCCTCGGCACTGTTCATGCTGGGGCTGACGCTTTCCGGCTACAGCCTCACCGGCCAGTACGGGGCGGTGGCGCTTTTGATTGGCCTCAAGATGGTGGCGATGCCGATCATTGCCTGGGCGATGGTCACGTTTCTCATCCCGCTCGATCCGCTGGAGGCCAGGATCGTCATCCTGTTCGCGGCGCTGCCGGGCGGGGTCAACGCCTATCTCTTCGCCAACCGCTATGATGCCGCCGTCGGCCCGGTCTCCGGCGCCATCGCCATCGGCACCGGCCTCGCCATCGCCACCACCTCGCTGCTGCTGAGCCTGATGTGACACCAAAGCTATCCTTGGCGCACTCCCACCCCCGACCCTTGTCGCACGCCTTGACGCCCCCCACTCCCGACCCTTGTCGCACGTCTTGGCGCACCCCCACTCCCGTCACCCCGGGGCTTGACCCCGGGGTCCATTCCGCAATCACCGCGGCCAGCCGCGAGGTCGGCGGCATGGATACCGGCATCAAGTGCCGGTATGACGCCAAGCAAAGGGATAAGTCGAACGAAAGGACCGGCGACACAGGCGGGGAAGCGGTTGACGGCAAAGCCCGGGCCGCGTATATCCGGCCACGATTTTCTTGAGACGCTGAACAACGTCGTCAGGCCGCCTTGTCCGAAGGAGACGTCATCCGGGAGGCAAGGGCGCCAACACCCGCCAGCGAAGGTTCGCCCGCGGGTGCGATTTTCGTTGCCGCGCCTGATGGGTAGATAAGCTCGATGTTCGAGACACTTTCAGATCGCCTTGCCGGCATCTTCGACAAGCTGACAGGCCGTGGCAGCCTGTCGGAGGCCGATGTCGATTCCGCCATGCGCGAGGTGCGCCGCGCCCTGATCGAGGCCGACGTCGCTCTTGAGGTGGTGCGCGGTTTCGTCGACACGGTGAAGGCCCGCGCCATCGGCCAGGAGGTGGTACGTTCCGTCACCCCCGGCCAGATGGTCGTCAAGATCGTCAACGACGCGCTCGTCGAGACTCTGGGCAAGACCCCTGAGCCCCTCGACCTCAAGGCGCCGGCGCCGCTTCCCATCCTGATGGTCGGCCTGCAAGGCTCCGGCAAGACCACCACCTCGGCCAAGATCGCCAGGCGCCTTTCAGAGCGGGAAAAGAAGAAGGTCCTGATGGCCTCCCTCGACACCCGCCGCCCGGCCGCCCAGGAGCAGCTTGCCATCCTCGGCGAGCAGGTGGGGGTGGCGACACTTGCCATCGTCAAGGGCGAAGACCCCGTCACCATCACGAAACGCGCCATGTCGGAGGCTCGCAAGGGCGGCTACGACGTGGTCATCCTCGATACCGCCGGTCGCCTCCACATCGATGAAGAGCTGATGGCCGAGACGGCGGCGGTGCGCGACATCGCCAAACCGCACGAAACCCTGCTGGTCGCCGATGCCCTGACCGGCCAGGACGCCGTCAACCTCGCCCGCAACTTCAACGAAAAGATCGGCATCACCGGCATCGTCCTTACCCGCATCGACGGTGACGGACGAGGCGGCGCGGCGCTTTCTATGCGCGCCGTCACCGGCAAGCCGATCAAACTTATCGGCACCGGCGAAAAGCTCGACGGGCTGGAAGACTTCCACCCCGAGCGCATCGCCTCGCGCATCCTCGGCATGGGCGATGTGGTGTCGCTGGTCGAGCGCGCCGCCCAGACCATGGACGTCGACAAGGCCCAGAAGATCGCCGCCCGCATGAAGAAGGGCGCCTTCGACCTGGAGGACCTTGCCGACCAGTTGCGCCAGATGCAGAAGCTTGGCGGCATGAAGGGCATCCTCGGCATGCTGCCCGGCGTGGCTAAGATCAAGAAACAACTCGAAGGCGTCGACCTCGACAATCTGGTCCTCAAGCGCCAGCTCGCCATCATTTCCTCCATGACGCCTTTCGAAAAGCGCAACCCCAAGGTATTCAACGCCTCGCGCAAGAAGCGCGTCGCCAAGGGCTCGGGCACCCAGGTGCAGGAGATCAACCGTCTCCTCAAGATGCATCTGCAGATGTCCGACATGATGAAGAAGATGGGCCGCGGCAAGGGCATGCTGGGGCGCATGTTCGGCGGCGGGACAACCCCCGATGCCGCCGAGCTGGAGCGCATGCAGGCCGAGCTCGGCGGGCTCGATCCGAACGCCCTGCCGCCCGAACTTCAGGAGATGGCGCAAGGCAAGATGCCGAGCCTGCCGAAGGGCCTTCCCGGGCTCGGCGGCGGCTCGCTGCCCGGTCTCGGCACCCCCAAGGGCCTGCCCGGCCTCGGCGGCGGCGGTTTCAAGGGCCTTCCCGGTTTCGCCAAGAAGAAGAAATGAACAGATCCCTTTCAACGTTTCACATCAAGGAGTTAAGCTGAAATGTCCCTGAAGATCAGACTGGCCCGCGGCGGCGCCAAGAAGCGGCCTCATTACCGTATCGTGATCGCCGAGGCGGCAAGCCCGCGCGATGGCCGCTTCATCGAGAAGATCGGCATCTGGAACCCCATCCTGCCGCGCGACGACGAAGGCCGGGTGAAGATCGACGCCGAGCGCGCCAGGCATTGGCTGTCGGTGGGCGCCCAGCCGACCGACCGCGTCGCCCGCTTCCTCGATGCCGCCGGCATCGTCAAGCGCGAGGCCCGCAACAACCCGGAAAAGGCCCTGCCCGGCAAGAAGCGCATCGAGCGCGAGCAGGCCGAGGCCGAGGCCAGGACCGCTGCCGAAACCGCTGCCGCCGAGGCCAAGGCAGCCGCCGATGCCGCCGCCGCCGAAGCCGCCGCCACAGCGGCCGAGGCACCGGCTGAAGCCGAAGCGCCTGCCGCCGAAGCCGAAGCCCCTGCCGCCGAAGCCGAAAAGCCCGCCGAAGCCGAGGCGCCCGCCGCTGAAGCTGAAAAGCCCGCCGCCGAGGCCGAAGAGCCAGCCAAGGCCTGATGACGCGCGCGGCCTGAGCCATGGCGGCGCCATCGGCAGGTGACGAGCCGGTCGTCCTCGGGCGTATCGTGGGCGCCCATGGCATTCGTGGCGAGGTGGTGCTGATGAGCTTTACCGCCGAGCCGCAAGCCATCGCCCGCTACGGACCGCTCGACATGCTGGGCGGCGGCGGCAGCCTCGTCATAGAGGCCCTGCGCCCGGCGAAAGCCGGCTTCATCGCCCGTTTGGCAGGGATCACCGATCGCAATGCGGCCGAGGCGCTGAAAGGCACCGAACTGGCCGTACCGCGGCACCGCCTGCCGGCGGCTGGCGCTGATGAGGTGTATCACGCCGACCTCATCGGCCTTGCCGTGCGGCTCAAGGATGGCCAGACCATCGGCCGGGTGACGAGCGTGGAGAATTACGGCGCCGGCGACCTCCTTGCCGTGCGACTGGATGAAGGCGGCCGCGAGGTGCTGCTGCCGTTCAACCGCGAAGCCGTCCCGACGATCGACGTCGCCGCCGGCTTTCTCGTCGTCGATCCGCCGGAAGGCTTGCTGGAGCCCTGACATGACCTTCAGCGCCACGGTCCTGACGCTCTTTCCCGAGATGTTTCCCGGACCGCTCGGGCTGTCGCTGGCCGGCAAGGCGCTTGAAGGCGGCATCTGGTCGCTTGAAGCCGTCGACATCCGCAACCACGCCACGAACCGTCACCGCAATGTCGACGATACCCCGGCCGGCGGCGGCCCCGGCATGGTGATGCGCGCCGACGTGCTGGCGGCCGCCATCGATGCCGCCGTGCCGCAAGGCGATCCGCGCCCCCGTCTCTTGATGAGCCCGCGCGGCACCCCCCTTGTTCAAGCGCGGGTGCGCCAACTGGCCGCCGGCCCCGGCGCTGTCATTATCTGCGGACGCTTCGAGGGCATCGATGAACGCATCATCGCCGCGCGCGGCCTGGAGGAAGTCTCCATCGGCGATTATGTGCTTTCAGGCGGCGAGCCGGCGGCGCTGGTGGTGCTCGATGCCGTGGTGCGGCTGTTGCCGGGGGTCATGGGCGAAGCCTCGTCCGGTGAGGACGAGAGTTTCGAGACCGGGCTCCTGGAGCATCCCCAGTACACCCGGCCACGCCGCTTCGAGGGCCGCGACATCCCGGAAATCCTGTTGTCGGGCGACCACGCCGCCATCGCCCGCTGGCGACGGGCCGAGGCAGAACGCCTGACCGCTGAACGGCGGCCGGATCTTTTCAGGAAGAAGTGACGTCAGGCGGACTTCTTGAGCAGGGCGAGGCGCTGCTCGAGGTCGTCCACCTGATCGGCGATGCGGCTGGACAGGGTGCGCAATTCGAGGATGCCGTTGCCGAGGGCTTCCATGCGGGTCTCGGGCGTCACGGTGACAGGCCCGTCGCCAAGTCCGCTCAACAGCCAGCTCGGGCTGACGCCGAGGATGCCGGCGAGGGTGACGAGGCGGTTGGTACGCGGCTGCGACTTGCCGGTTTCCCAGCCATGGACGGTCGCCGCGGTGGCGCCAATGCGCTGGGCGAGCTGTTCGGTGTTGAGTCCGAGGACTTCGCGTGCCGTCACGATGCGGGCGGCAAGTTCCATGTTCGGCACGGCACGGCGGTTTGTTTTCGTTGAATGGGTCATTGGTCTCCGTTGGTTCGAGTAATTGAGGATGCCCGGGGTCTAGCAAACCGGGGCGCGAAAGGCAAATCGGCCGGGAGAAATCACCGTCACGGACATTGATTTTTCTCCGGGCACCCTGTATGACGCCGCAACTTCTCAAAAGGATGACGATGATGAATATCATTCAGCAGCTCGATGCCGAGCAGGCCGCGAAGATTGCCGAGCGCCGCCAGATCCCGCCGTTCTCGCCGGGCGACACGGTCGTGGTGAGCGTGCGCGTTACCGAAGGCGAGCGTTCGCGAGTACAGAATTACGAAGGCGTGGTGATCGCCCGTTGCGGCGCCGGCCTCAACCAGAGCTTTACCGTACGCAAGATCAGCTACGGCGAGGGCGTGGAGCGCGTGTTCCCGCTGTATTCGCCGCTGGTCGAGGCGGTGAGCGTGGTGCGCCGCGGCAAGGTGCGCCGGGCGAAGCTCTATTACTTGCGCGGTCTCACCGGCAAGGCGGCCCGCATCACCGAAAAGAAGCGGATCATGCCGGCGGCCGCGGCACCGGCGGCGGCGGAAACCGCACCCGTCGAGGCCTGAACGGCCCCGTTGTCTCGAATAATCGTGCGCGAAAAGGGGGTGGCGACAGGCCGGCCCCCTTTTTTCATGGTCACGGCGAAGGCTCGCGCCATTGAAGTGCTGACAAACCCGCCGCCCGCGATTATGTTTCGCCGCGAACCTCTTTGACCTGACGCTTTCCCGGGAAAAGACTGAAAACCATGGCCAAGCCGCGCACGCTTTACGACAAGATCTGGGACGACCATCTGGTGCATGAGGCCGACGACGGCACCGCGCTCATCTATATCGACCGCCATCTGGTGCACGAGGTCACCAGCCCGCAGGCGTTCGAGGGCTTGCGCCTGGCCCACCGCAAGGTGCACGCGCCGGAAAAGACCCTTGCCGTCGTCGATCACAACGTGCCGACCACCGACCGCTCGAAAGGCATCTCCGACCCCGAGGCGCGGCTGCAGGTCGAGACCTTGGCGAAGAACGCCGCCGAATACGGCATCGACTATTTCAACGAGACCGACAAGCGCCAGGGCATCGTGCATATCATCGGCCCCGAGCAGGGCTTCACCCTGCCCGGCTCGACGATCGTGTGCGGCGACAGCCATACCTCCACCCATGGCGCCTTCGGGGCGCTTGCCCACGGCATCGGCACCTCCGAGGTCGAGCATGTGCTGGCCACCCAGACGCTGATCCAGAAGAAGGCCAGGAACATGAAGGTGACGGTCGACGGCAAGCTCGCCGACGGCATCACCGCCAAGGACGTGATCCTCGCCATCATCGGCGAGATCGGCACCGCCGGCGGCACCGGCCACGTCATCGAATATTCCGGCGAGGTGTTCCGCGACCTCACCATGGAAGGCCGAATGACGGTGTGCAACATGTCCATCGAGGGCGGCGCCCGCGCCGGCATGATCGCCCCCGATGAAAAGACCTTCGCCTACCTGAAGGACCGCCCACGGGCTCCCAAGGGCGCACAATGGGACAAGGCCATGCGCTACTGGGAAAATCTGGTGAGCGATGCAGGCGCCCATTTCGACGCCGAGGTCCGCCTCGATGGATCGGCCCTGCCGCCGCTGGTCACCTGGGGCACCAGCCCCGAGGATGTGCTTTCGATCGCCGGCATCGTCCCCGACCCGGCCGACTTCGAAGACGAGATGCGCCGCGCCGCCATCGCCCACAAGCTCGATTACATGGGCTTGAAGGCCGGCACCAAAATCACCGATATCGCCGTCGACCGCATCTTCATCGGCTCGTGCACCAACGGCCGCATGGAGGACTTGCGCGCCGCCGCCCGGGTGATCGCCGGCAAGAAAGTACATGACGGCGTCAATGCCATGGTGGTGCCGGGCTCCGGGCTGGTGAAGGCCCAGGCCGAAGCCGAAGGCCTCGACAAGGTGTTCACCGCCGCCGGTTTCGAATGGCGCGAGCCGGGCTGCTCCATGTGTCTGGCCATGAACGCCGACAAGCTGTTGCCGGGCGAGCGCTGTGCCTCGACCTCGAACCGCAATTTCGAGGGCCGCCAGGGGTTCAGGGGCCGCACCCATCTGGTGTCGCCAGCCATGGCGGCGGCCGCCGCCGTCGCCGGGCATTTCGTCGATATCCGCTCCTGGAACTAGAATCCGGCCACATCGAGGCTTGCAATGGCTCCGAACATGTGGTGAATGCGCCGTTAACATTGGCGCAATATTCATTGTGCTAGCTTTTTGGGACGGTGAGTTGTGGGACTGCCGGTATCGGGGGACGAGTATTCATGATTGCAAAAGAAGCCGATGCGCGTTTTCTGCGCGCCATCCTCATCGGACTGGTGGGCGCCACGCTGATTACCGGCATGATGGCGGTATTGACCACGGTGCGGGCGTTGCCGACCCACACCGTCGACACCACGTCCGCCAGCCATTGAGGGCATTTTTGTTGCCACCGCCTGCTTCGGGCGTGGCAATATAGCGGCCATGGCCGCCAGAACCACGACCGACAGGATATCGCGTATCGTTGCGCCCTCGCTCGATGAGCTGGCGTTGCTTGCCGATGACGCGTTGCGTTCGCTGCCGGTCGAATTCCATGACCTGTGCGGGGAACTGGTCATCCGCATCGAGGACTTTCCCGACGAAGACGTGCTCGAGGAACTCGATTGCGAATCAGATTACGACCTGCTCGGCCTGTTCACCGGCACCGGTCTGGCCCACCAAAGCCCCTCCTCGCCGGCCCTCATGCCCAACATGGTGTTCCTCTACCGCCGGCCCATCCTCGACTACTGGGCCGAACACGAAGAAACCCTGGGCGCCGTGGTCACCCATGTGCTGGTGCACGAGATCGGCCATCACTTCGGCCTCAGCGACGATGACATGGCGCGCATCGAAATGGCCGCGGATGCCGAACGGCCGGGCACCATGCAGTGAAGCGCCATACCGCTGAGGATGCCGCTGAGGCGCAACGCCATCTCAAGCGCATGTCGGAGCAGTCGGAAAAACTGCTGACCGGCCCACGCCACGCCGATGACGATGACAACGATCCGACCGTCATTCTCGGCCGCCGCATCGGCCGCGCCCTCAGCCTCGTCATCTTCGTCGGACTGCTGGTCTATCTGATCGTCACCTACGTGCTGCGCTAAGGCCGCCGCCCGTCCACCACCCGTGTCATCGTCGGGCTTGACCCGACGACCCAGGCGCAACAGGCCGGAAGCCTCGAATCCCTTGCAGACGTCACCGCCGCCTGGCAGGCATCATCATGGCGCGACAATCGCCTTGCCCATGACTTCGCGCCGCGCGATGGCAGCGAGCGCCTGCGGCGTTTCGGCGAGGCTGTATATCTTGTGGACGTGCGGCGCGATGCGTCCGTCTGCGGCCCATTGCAGCAGCTGCACCATGTTGGCGCGATGCCGCTCCGGTTCGCGCGCGATATGCTCGCCCCAGAACACCCCGACGATCTCGCAGCCCTTGAGCAACACCAGGTTGAGGGGGATTTTCGGTATGCTGCCGGCCGCGAAGCCCACCACCAGGAAGCGCCCCTGCCAGGCGATGGCCCTGAGTGCCGGCTCCGACAGATCGCCGCCCACGGCATCGTAGATCACATCGACGCCCTTGCCGCCGGTGAGCCGCCTCAGGCCCTCCTTGAGGTCACCGCTGGCGTAATTGAAGCCTTCATCGGCACCCAGCCGCTTGCAGAATTCGAGCTTTTCATCGCTGGAGGCACAAGCGATCACCCGCGCGCCCATGATTTTGCCGATCTCGACGGCGGCCTGCCCCACCCCGCCGGCGGCCCCCAGCACTGCCAGGGTTTCACCCGGCTTGAGGCGGGCACGGTCCTTCAGCGCGTGCAAGGTGGTGCCATAAGTGACCGTGAGCCCGGCGGCCACCGCATCCTCGAGGCCATCGGGCATGACGACGAACTTGTCGGCGCCTGCGACCACTTCCTCGCGACAACCGCCCCAGCCGAGATAGCCGATCACCCGCTCGCCGGCCTTGAAGCCTTCCACGCCCTCGCCGATCGCCTCGACGATCCCCGCCACTTCGGCCCCCGGCGAGAACGGCGGATCCGGCCGATACTGGTATTTGCCCTCGATGATCAGTGTGTCGAAGAAATTGAGGGCACACGCCTTCACCTTCACCTTGATCTCGCCGGGTGCGGGAAGCGGGCTGGCGATGTCGGCAAGCTGAAGCCTCTCGGGCGGGCCGTAGGCAGTGCAGTGGATGGCTTTCATCGAAACTCCCTTCAGAGTCTGTTAACTATCGCGGCCGATGACAGGTGAGGCAAACTGTCCGTTTTGGCCGCCAATTGCAACGCTCGGGGCAGCCTGTGCCGGGGCCGCCATCTTGTGGTCAACTTCCCTCCTAGTGTGGGCGCGGCTACCGCGCCGATCGGGAAAAGGTGCAGTGGCGGGGCAAATTAACGGCAGTGGCTGGAATTGGGCAGGTTCAATGAGTACTCTTCGGTCCGTCATGATTCGATCATTCGGGGGTTTCACCCTTTTCCTTTGTCTGTTCGGCGCCCTGGCGGGTGCTGCCGCCGCGCAGCAGCCCACGCCGCTGGGCGAATTCAACGACTGGGCGGCCTATGCCTACAAGAACAACGGCGGCGATGTCTGTTACATCGTCTCGCAGCCCAAGAAATCCGAACCCCAGGGCGTCAAGCGCTCTCCGGTATTCTTTCTGGTGACCGACCGCACCGCCGACAAGGTGAAGAACGAGGTCAACACCATCATCGGCTACACCTTCAAGAAGGACTCATCGGCCAGCGTCGATATCGACGGCAACAAGTTCGTGCTTTTCACCCACGACGACGGCGCCTGGTCGGACTCCTCCGAACACGACAACCAGATTGTCGCCGCCATGAAGGCGGGCAACAAGATGGTCGTGACCGGCACGTCGTCGCGCGGTACCGAGACCGTCGACACCTATTCGCTCTCCGGCGTGACCGCCGCCATGGCGAAGATCAACAACGCCTGCAAGTAGGCCTTGTCGCCTGCGTCACAGACCTTATCTCCTTGGGAACCGTGCCCGCCCTGTGTTATGAGCGCCGGCCATGACCCTTGTACTTGATAGCATCGACGCCGAGGCGCCATCCGCGACGCCAGTGACAAGCCTCATCGGGCTGCCGCGGCAAGCGCTTGCCGAGGCTTTGGCGGCTATCGGCGTGCCCGAGCACCAGCGGCGCATGCGGGCCAGCCAACTATGGCGCTGGATCTACAATCGCGGCGCCACCTCGTTCGATGCCATGACCGATATCGGCCGCGAGCTGCGCCAAGACCTTTCAGCGGCCTTTAGCCTGGCGCGGCCGGAGATCGTGGCCGAGCAGATTTCCACCGACGGCACCCGCAAGTGGCTTTTGCGGCTGGCGCCCGACGCCGACGGCCGCCGCCATGAGGTCGAAACCGTCTATATCCCCGAGGAAGATCGCGGCACCTTGTGCATATCGAGCCAGGTCGGCTGCACCCTGTCGTGTACCTTCTGCCACACCGGCACACAGACGCTGGTGCGCAACCTGACGGCAGGCGAAATCGTCGCCCAGGTGCTCATCGCCCGCGACCGCTTGCACGAATGGCCCGACCTCATGGCCGCCAATCCCGCCCCACCGGCGAGTGGGCGCTACATCACCAACGTGGTGCTCATGGGCATGGGCGAGCCCCTTTATAACTTCGACAACGTGCGCGATGCCGTCACTATCATCGCCGACGGTGAGGGTCTTTCCCTGTCGAAGCGGCGCATTACGCTCTCGACCTCCGGCGTGGTGCCGGAGATCGTCCGCGCCGGCGCCGAGATCGGCACCATGCTGGCCATCTCGCTGCACGCCACAACCGATGAGGTGCGCGACAAGCTGGTGCCGCTCAACAGGAAATACCCCATCGCCGACCTCATGGCCGCCTGCCGGGCCTACCCCGGCCTCTCCAATGCCCGCCGCATCACCTTCGAATATGTGATGCTGAAGGGCATCAACGATGCGCCCGCCGATGCCCGGCGGCTGGTGTCGCTCTTGAAGGGCATTCCCGCCAAGATCAATCTCATTCCCTTCAACCCGTGGCCCGGCTCACCATTCGAATGCGCCGACTGGGACGCAATCGAGCGGTTCGCCGAAATCGTCAATCGGGCGGGCTATGCCAGCCCCGTCAGGACCCCGCGCGGACGTGACATCATGGCCGCCTGCGGGCAGCTCAAATCTGCCTCCGAGCGCCTGCGGGGACGCGAAAAGCGGCTCTTGCAAGCCGCCGCGAAGGCCTGAGTCGGGCGCTTAATTAGTTGAATTATATTAACTAAATTCGAGTGTGACCGTTTTGCCGCACTTGCCGGCATCCTTGCGGCTATCCATTTGGGGGGATGGAAGCCTCGTGGCCCATTGGCTAGACTTGCGCGACTCAATATCCGACGCGCCCCATCGTAAGGGCGCCAAGGTTAGGCCCCTGAAAGGACCAACATGACGCCCTTTGCTATTGCCGGCATCCAGATGCATCTGGCCAATGCCAACAATTTCGAGGCCATGAAGCATCGCATCGACCTCACCATGCACCTTTACCCGTGGGTGCAGATGATCATGTTTTCCGAGCTCGCCTGCTTCGGGCCGCTGTTGCACCATGCCCAGCCGCTGCCGGGCAAGGCCGAACAGGCGTTCCAGGACGTTGCCCGCCACCACAAGATATGGCTCGTCAACGGCTCCATGTACGAACGCCGCGACGGCGCCATCTACAACACCACCTCGGTCATCAACCCCGAGGGCAAGGTCATCGGCCGCTATTCCAAGATGTTCCCGTTTACGCCGCTCGAACAGGGTGTGGCGCCGGGCACCGAGTTCCTCACCTTCGACATCGACGAGGTGGGCAAGTTCGGGGTGCTCAACTGCTATGACATCTGGTTCCCCGAGACGGCGCGCCAGCTCACCTCCATGGGGGTCGAGGTGATCCTCCACCCGGTGATGACCCACACCATCGACCGTGACGTCGATCTCACCATCGCCAATGCCACGGCCGCCATGTTCCAGGCCTACGTCTTCGACATCAACGGCCTGGGGGCCGGCGGCAACGGCCGCTCGGCGGTCTACGACCCGTCGGGCCGCTGCCTTTATTCAGGCGATGCCACCGAGCAGATCATCCCCATCGAGATCGACATGGAACAGGTCGGACGTTCGCGCCACAACGGCATCCGCGGGCTCGGCCAGATGATGAAGAGCTTTCGTGACCGCCCGGCCGAGTTCCCGGTCTACGACAGGGGCTTCGATACCGGCTACCTGGATGGGCTCGGTCCCGTGGCGCAGCCACGCCGCGCCAAGCAGGCGACCCACAACGTCGCCCCCATGCCGCCGCGCCGCCGCAGTTTCGTGATGTAGGCCGAAACGCCTCTGCCCCCCTGTCATCGTCGGGCCTAACCCGACGATCCAGGGGCCACTCGCCCATACCCCACCATCGTCATGCCGGCACTTGATGCCGGCATCCATTCCGCCGACGCCAGAGGTCGCCCGAAGGCAGGCGGGATGGATCGCCGGCTCGAGCCCGGCGATGACGCGAGGGTGTTGCGCCGAGCCGTGCCGGGCGCCTTCAGAACATCTTGTTGATCGAATCCGCCTCCGGGATTTCCGGCACCGGGGCCGAGGCGGGCAGCGGCACGCACTGGAACTGGCCGTTGATCGCCTTGGCCCATTGCTTGGCGCGCGACTTCAGCTTGCGGGTGTCGGTCTGCATGCGTCCGCGCGATACCAGGATGCCCATGTCGGCGCCGTAATAGCGGTAATCCCCGGCGGTATAGACGCACATGTAAAAGGCTTCGGACTCTCCCGACACCAGGAACCAGTCGATGGATTTCCTCACCAGCGTGATCTCGCCGTTCTTGTCCATGCGCCAGATGCCCGAGGCCGGCGCCTTGGTGATGATCTCCACCTCATCCACCGGATGCTTGAGGATAAGCTGGCTCCAGTTGTCGAACTCGGCCCAGCGCTTCTGCAACGGCGCGAGATTGATCTCCCAGTCCACATCCATGAATTCGAGCATGTGGAACAGGAAGATGGGACAGCCGCCATAGGTGGAGGTGATGAGGTTGGTGAGCGGGCTGGCCCCTGAGATACGCGGATTGATCTCGCCCAGATAGACGTTGCCGTCATCGGTATCGATGAGGAAGTCCATGCAGAAGGCGCCCTTATAGCCTTCCTTGTAGAGCCGGTCGCCGAGCTTGCGGGCCATCGTCTGGACGGCGCGACGCTCCTTTTCCATGCCGCCGACAAAGGCATCGTTGCCGCACCAGCCGCCCTTGTAGGGGGTGAGCTCGGCATAGCCGGTGATATCGGTCTGCATCGGCCCCACCAGCGTCCCGTGGCGGGTGGCGACCGCCTCAACGGTGCCGGGCAGATGACGGATCTTCTTCATCACCTTGAGCTCTTCGGCCTCGAGCTTGTCGGCATTCCTTGCCCAGTCGGCGGCCTTTGAGATGAAGAAGGTGGTACGGCCGGAATCGCCGTAAGGCAGCTGCACAACTAGATCCTTGCCGAGCTTGGCGCGAGCCGCCAGCTTCATCAGTTCGGCATATGATGAGGCGCGCCCCATGATATTGGGCGCCGACTTGATGCCCGCCTCGTTGCCGAGCCGCGTCGTGGTGATCTTGGAGTCGATTTCCTTCCTCAGCTTGGCCGGCGGCAGGGCGATCTCCACCTTCAACTCCTTGGCGAGCTTTTCGGTCTCCTCGTCGAACATGACAAGCAGCATCTTGCCGCCGCCGTTGGCCTTGATGTGGTCGCGCACCTGCTTGTGCTGCAAGAGGTAGTTGTTGACGTCCTCGATGGAGCGGAACTCGTGCGGCCCGTGCTCGGTGGGTACCACCGCCTTGGGGTGGGTGCCGTCGAAGGAATCGAAAAAGTTGATGTACTGGAAGCGGTTGATCCAGCGCCCCAGCCCGAGGATGTTGTAGGGCGTCGGCGACAGGAAATAGATCGGCGTCTGGTTCTTGCGGAAATACCGGTAGATGTCCGACAGGCTGGTCAGCTTTTCACGCTTTGGCATTGCTACTCCCCTTGTCCGCAGAACCGCTCTCAAACGGCGGCTATGACCGGCATCATGGAAGAATCAGCGCCGCGTGTGAAGGCCCAGCTGTGAAAACGGGCCTCATCGCTGCCCCCTCGTCCAGCCCAGTGCGGCCTCCAGCCGATCGTTGCCCCAGAACAGTTCGCCGTCTTCGGTGACGAAACTGGGCGCCCCGAAGATGCCAAGTCTTTGCGCCTCCTCGCCGCGTTCGCGAAGTGCCTGCTTGACGGCCTCATCGCGGGCGCGGGCAAGCCATGGCGCCGCCTCCACGCCGGCCGCTGCGAGCGCCGCGGCCACCGCATCATCGCCCGTAATGTCACCGCCCTCGCAGAATTCACGAAAGAAAAGGGCGCTGCAAAATTCCGGCAGCCATGGCTCGTTGCGCGCGGCAACGCCCACCCGGGTGGCGGTCAGGGCAAACTGCGGGAAGCTTGCCGGGCGCTTAAGCTCCAGCCCCTCGGCCCCGGCCAGCCGTTCGAGGTCGCGCCACATGTAGCGCCCCTTGGCTGGATAGAGGTTGAACGGCGAGGTCTCCCAGCCTTGCGCCTTGAAGATCGGTCCAAGCAGGAACGGCGTCCACTTTATGTCGACCTCGGCCGCTTCAGCCAGGTCTTCGATGCGCAAGGCGGCAAGCCACGAATAGGTGGACGCAAAGTCGAACCAGAATGCAAGGACCGGCATGGCGGCTCATCTCCCTCTTGCCCGCGTGACCTTCATGCCTATAGTGCCGGCAAAATCGCCGCCCGCAAAGGTCCCCCGCCCATGCCCCCTTCCGCTTCCGTCAAGAAAGTCGTGCTTGCCTATTCCGGCGGCCTCGATACCTCCATCATCCTCAAGTGGCTTCAGACCGAATACGGCGCCGAGGTGGTGACCTTCACCGCCGATCTCGGCCAGGGCGACGAACTCGCCCCGGCGCGCAAGAAAGCCGAGATGATGGGCATCAAGGAGATCCACGTCGAGGACCTGCGCGAGGAATTCATCGCCGACTTCGTCTTCCCGATGTTTCGCGCCAATGCGCTTTACGAGGGCGTCTACCTGCTCGGCACCTCGATCGCCCGTCCCCTCATCGCCAAGCGCCTTGTGGAAATCGCCGCCGAGACCGGCGCCGATGCCATCGCCCACGGTGCCACCGGCAAGGGTAACGATCAGGTGCGCTTCGAACTGGCCGCCTATGCTCTCAATCCCGACATCAAGGTGATCGCCCCGTGGCGCGAATGGGCCTTCAAGAGCCGCACCGATCTCATCGACTTCGCCGAGGCGCACCAGATCCCCGTCCCCAAGGACAAACGCGGCGAGGCGCCGTTTTCCGTCGATGCCAACATGCTGCACTCCTCATCGGAGGGCAAAGTGCTGGAGGACCCGTGGGAGGAGCCGCCGGCCTACGTCTTCCAGCGCACCCTGAGCCCTGAGGACGCGCCCGACAAGCCGACCGAGATCACCCTTACCTTCAAGAACGGCGATCCCGTCGCCCTCGACGGCAAGGCCCTGAGCCCGGCGACATTGTTTGCCGCCCTCAACGACCTCGGCCGCGACAACGGCATCGGCCGCATCGACCTGGTGGAAAACCGCTTCGTCGGCATGAAGTCGCGCGGCATCTACGAGACCCCCGGCGGCACCATCCTGCATGTCGCCCACCGCGCCATGGAGAGCCTGACACTCGACCGCGAGGCCATGCACCTGAAGGACCAGGTGATGCCGCGCTATGCCGAACTGGTCTATTACGGCTTCTGGTTCGCCCCTGAACGCGAGATGCTGCAGGCCCTCATCGACAAGAGCCAGGAAAACGTCGAGGGCGACGTACGGCTGAAACTCTATAAAGGAAATGTCATCGTGGTGGGCCGGCGCTCGCCGAAGTCGCTTTATTCCGATACCCTTGTCACCTTCGAGGACGACCGCGGCGCCTATGACCAGAAGGACGCCGCCGGCTTCATCCGGCTCAACGCCCTGCGCTTGCGGACGCTGGCCGCAAGAAAGCGGCAGGGCTAGGGCGTCCGCCCTCACCCCCTCCATCGTCATGCCGGCACTTGATGCCGGCATCCATTCCGCTGGCCTTGCGGCCTGGGGGTGAGGCCGGCGGTATCGATCGCCGGATCAGGTCCGGTGATGACAAGTTGCAGGTGCGCGCATCTTCCGCGACTCTGCGGTCGAGCGGATACTTTTTGAAAAGTTTCAGCCTAGGCCGCGGCCGCCTTGTCGCCGGCGAGGGCCTCATAGGCAAGATTGATGCGCTGCTGCATGGCCTTCAGGTAAGACGCCACCTCGCGCGGCAGGTCGGTGCCGGCGAAGCGGTCGGGATGATAAAGCCGCGCCTTCATCACATAGGCCTGGCGGATGGCATCGGGGCCGCTGCCGTGCTCGACTTCCAGGATATCATGCGGATCGAACGAAGCCCCCTCCGCCAGGCGGCGCGACAGCTGGGTGGCGCGCGGCACCGCGACCGGCTTGATGGCGGCAATGTGGGCCTTGGCGATGAACTGCATGCCGCCCTCGTGGTCGCTGAAGGCGAGAAACACATCGGCGTTGTTGATGAAGCGGTCGAGTTGGGTGGTGACCGGCATCGAGATGTGCCCGCTGATCTCGCTTCCGTCGGTCAGAACGAGACGCACGGCGGCGTCGGTCATTTCGGCACTGTTGGATGAGCGGTTGCGATCGAGCATGGGCCACCTCTTGTTCTGTTTTGCTACATAATTTGCTTCGCCAACCCCTGTCATGCAGGAATCGCGCCGCTCTGGCGCTCCCGTCCCCATTGTCATGGCCTGTTCCCAAACCCATATGCGCCTGCTAGAGCATAGTCCGACCAGATAGGATCATTTGATGGAGCCAAGTCAGCCCACTCGGCTAGGCGATGAGCGCAGCGCGATGTGGGACATCGGGCAAGCTCATCAACGACGCCGATCGGCTGACTTGGCCCACCGAAGGCCGCTTTTTCAGGCTCGCTGGACGTCGTTACGCCACACTTGTGGTCGGCAAGACCACGGCGTGCGGCTTGTCTAGCCAGCAAACCTGAAAAAGCGGTCAAATGGTTCTATCTGGTTGGATTATGCTCTAAAGCATCGCCCACGCGATCCCCGCACCAGAACTGTCTTTCGAAAGCCCGCGCCCATGACCATGCGCAATATCGCCATCATCGCCCACGTCGATCACGGCAAGACCACCCTGATCGACCGGCTGCTCGCCCAGACCGGCGCTTTCCGCGAGAACCAGCGGGTGATGGAACGCGCCATGGATTCCAACGACCTGGAGCGTGAGCGCGGCATCACCATCCTCGCCAAGGTCACCTCGATCGACTGGCACGGCACCCGCATCAACATCGTCGATACCCCGGGCCATGCCGACTTCGGCGGCGAAGTGGAGCGCATCCTCAACATGGTCGACGGTGCGGTGCTGCTGGTGGATGCCTCCGAAGGCCCCATGCCGCAGACCAAGTTCGTCCTCGCCAAGGCCTTGAAGATCGGTCTCAAGCCGATTGTCGCCATCAACAAGATCGACAAGACAGACGAGCGTCACGTGGAGGTAGTGAACGAGGTGTTCGACCTGTTCGCAGCCCTCGATGCCACCGACGAACAGCTCGACTTCCCCATCCTCTACGGTTCGGCCAAGCACGGCTGGCTGGCAACGAAGCCCGAAGGGCCCAAGGACGACATGGCGCCGCTGTTCGATCTGGTGATCAGGCACGTGCCGGCGCCGCTCGTCGAGGAAGGCCCGTTCCGCCTGCTTGCCACCACCATCGAGGCCAATCCGTTCCTCGGCCGCGTCCTCACCGGCCGCATCCGCTCCGGCAGCGTCCGGGCCAACCAGGCGGTGAAGGCGTTGTCGCGCGACGGCAAGCTGATCGAGACGGGGCGGGTCTCCAAGGTGCTCGGCTTCCGCGGCCTCGATCGGCTGCCGGTGGAGGTGGGCGAGGCTGGCGACATCGTCGCCATTTCCGGCCTCACCCAGGCAACCGTGGCCGATACCATCTGCGCACCGGAAGTGACCGAGCCCCTGCACGCCCAGCCCATCGACCCGCCGACCCTTTCCATGACCTTTCGCATCAACGACGGCCCGCTGGCGGGACGCGAGGGCGACAAGGTGCAGTCGCGGGTCATTCGCGACCGGCTGATGCGCGAGGTCGAGGGTAACGTGGCGCTGAAAGTGTCCGCGTCGTCGGAGACCGACGCCTTCGAGGTATCCGGCCGGGGCGAACTGCAGCTTGCCATCCTCATCGAGACCATGCGCCGCGAGGGTTTCGAATTGACCGTTGGCCGCCCGCGCGTCCTCATGGGGCGCGACGAAAAGACCGGCGAACGGCTGGAACCCATCGAGGAAGTGATCATCGACGTGGATGAGGAATATGCCGGCATCGTGGTTCAGAAGCTGGCCGAGCGACGCGCCACCCTGCGCGACATGCGCCCTTCCGGCCATGGCCGCCAGCGGCTCATCTTCCATGCCCCGACCCGCGGCCTCATCGGCTACCACGGCGAACTGTTGTCGGACACCCGCGGCACCGCCATCATGAACCGCCTGTTCCATGAATGGGCGCCGTATGCCGGCGATATCGCCGGCCGGCGTAGCGGCGCGCTGATGTCCAACGGCGAGGGCGAGGCGGTGGCCTATGCCCTGTGGAACCTCGAAGATCGCGGCCCCATGTTCATCGAGCCGGGTGCAAAAGTCTATCCCGGCATGATCATCGGCGAGCACGCCAAGGGATCCGATATCGAGGTGAACGTGTTGAAGGGCAAGAAACTCACCAACATGCGGGCCGCCGGCAAGGACGACAACATCCTCCTGACGCCGCCCATACGCATGACGCTGGAAAAGGCACTCGCCTATATCGGCGACGATGAACTGGTGGAGGTGACGCCCAAGTCGATCCGCCTCAGGAAGGCGCTGCTCGATCCCCACGAGAGAAAGCGCGCCGAGCGCCGCCGTGAAGCCGAGGTGGTCTGACGCCGCAGACCCACCCCACCACCCTCACCGCTTGCCACAGCCCTGACCGCCGCAACCCCAACCTCTCAAATCCGTCACCCCGTGGCTCGACCACGGGGTCCATTCCGCCACCGCCTCAGCCAGCCGCAACGCCAGCGGAATGGATACCGGCATCAAGTGCCGGTATGACGCCTGAAAGTGGGGACGCGCACCGCACGCCCTACCCGGCATGACGGCCATTGCGGGCCTTCCTAGTCCTTCTCGCACACCCCGGTGTAGAAGTCCGTCACCTTGCCCCCCGACCGGGTGATGACCTGCGGCGTGTCGGTGGCGCAGTTGAAGCCGCGCGCCAGACGGTCGGCGGCGGCGCGGGCGCGCTGGTTAGCATTGGGCAGCGAACCTTCGACATAGGCCACATGGCAGGAGTTGGCGCCATCGAGGTTGGTCACCACCAGCCAGCTCCAGGTGGTGCCGTTGCCGTTGTCCAGTACCCAGCGCAGGATGGTGGCATAGGGCTTGCCGTTGTCGATGCGCCATTCGATCTTCGGCCCCAGGTTGTTGAAGGGCCCGAACGTCTGGTGCATGGCGCATTGCTTGCGGGCATTGCGGCCATAACCCACATACATGCGCAGATCACCTTCGATCACCGTGACGCTGATGCCGCCATAACCGGGGCATTGAAGCCGTGAGCCGCCGCCTTCCTCGAAAGTCTCCACCGTCTTGCACCACTTGAGATTGGTATCGGTGTAGACGCTGCGCGGCTGCGCCATGAGCGGTCCGGCGCAAGCGGCAAGCACGACGAAGCTGGCGATCAAGCGGTGTTGCATGCCGCAATGCTGCCCAAGCTTTCACCTTGCGTCAACCTCGCATCGACCAGGGCGGCATTGCGCCGGGCGCCCCAATGCGGTCAAGTTGCGCTTCAATAGTCCGCTATCCACCCGCTGAATGGAGGCCGCCCATGCGTCTCGATGCCATTTCCATCGGTTCCAACCCGCCCGACGAGGTCAACGTTGTGATCGAAGTGCCTCATGGCGGCGAGCCGGTAAAATACGAAATGGACAAGGCGGCCGGCACCATGGTGGTCGACCGCTTCCTCTATACCGCCATGCGTTATCCCGGCAATTACGGCTTCATTCCCCACACGCTTTCCGAGGACGGCGATCCGGTGGATTTGCTGGTTGCCAACCAGCGCCCCATCATTCCCGGCGCCGTCATGGCGGTGAAGCCGGTCGGCGTCTTCAAGATGACCGACGAAAAAGGCGGTGATGAGAAGATCATCGCCGTGCCCTCCAGCCGTATCTCGCGGCGCTACGAGAACGTCCACGACCTCGCCGACGTGCCGGAGATCACCCGCCAACAGATCGAGCACTTCTTTGCCCACTACAAGGACCTTGAAGGCGGCAAGTGGGTGAAGGTGGTGGGCTGGGGCGATGCCGCCGAAGCCCGCCGCCTGATCGTCGAGGCGATCGAACGCGCCAGATAGCCTTCCGCTACATCTCCGGAACGGCGATGCCGCGCCGCGCGCACGCTGCCCTGACCGTGTTGTGCAGCAGGCAGGCAATGGTCATCGGCCCGACCCCACCCGGCACCGGCGTGATCGACCCGGCGACGCTTGCGCAACTGGCATAGTCGCAATCGCCGACGATCCTCGACTTGCCGTCGCGCTCGATGCGGTTGATGCCGACATCGATGACACAGGCGCCCGGCTTGATCCAGTCGCCGGTCACCATTTCCGACCGCCCCACGGCAGCGATCACCAGATCGCCGCGGCGCACCACGCCGGGCAGGTCGCGGGTGCGCGAATGGCAGATGGTGACGGTGCAGTTTTCCTTCAAAAGCAATTGCGCCACCGGCTTGCCGACGATGTTGGAGCGCCCCACCACCACCGCTTCCAGCCCCGAAAGCGAGCCGAGCGCGTCCTTGGCCAGCATGACGCAGCCCACCGGCGTGCATGGCACCAGCGAAGCCTGCCCGGTCGCCAGCCGCCCGGCGTTGATGACATGGAAGCCGTCCACGTCCTTGGCCGGGTCGATGGTGTTGATGACCTTTTCGGCATCGATATGTTTCGGCAACGGCAACTGCACCAGAATGCCGTCGACGGCCGCATCGGCGTTGAGCTTTTCCACCAGCGCCAGCACGTCGGCCTCAGGCGTTGAGGCATCGAGCTTGTGCTCGTAGGAGTTCATGCCCACCTCGACCGTCTGCTTGGCCTTGTTGCGCACGTAGACCTGGCTGGCCGGGTCCTCGCCCACCAGCACCACGGCGAGACCGGGCGTCAGGCCGTGATCGCTCTTGAGCCCCGCGATGGCCG